>Ga0137409_10000011_pt1 | contig 159632 bp, 139 predicted proteins | sample CZODoug1_16funga_FD_122059 | JGI IMG/M metagenome (GOLD analysis project Ga0137409, IMG submission 122059) | Vadose zone soil fungal communities from Angelo Coast Range Reserve, California, USA - CZODoug1_16fungal (Hybrid Assembly) | ecosystem: Environmental > Terrestrial > Soil > Vadose zone... | reverse complement strand
AACGGTGCGACGGTGAGCGGCACGGTGACGGTGACGGCGGGCGCGGCGGACAACGTGGGCGTGGCCGGCGTGCAGTTCCGGATCGATGGGGCGAATTTCGGCGCCGAGGATACGAGCGCGCCGTACTCGATCGCGTGGTCCACGGCGGGCGCGGTGCCGAACGGCGCGCACGTGCTGGCCGCTGTGGCGAGCGATGCGGCGGGCAATGTCGCCACCTCGAGCGCGGTAACGGTGACGGTCGCCAATGCCGCGCCGACGCTGGGAGTGGCGCTGGGTGCGGCGCCGGCCGCTGGCAATGCGCCGCTCGCGGGCGTTGACCTGACGGCGAGCGTGAGCGGCACGGCGACGGGTCTGATCACCTATACCTTCTATTGCAATCGATCCGACACGGGCACGAGCGTGTCGCAGCCGTGGGATCTGCAGCTGGTCGACACGACGCAGACGGCGCCGAGCGCCGCGGACGTGTGCAATTACGACCAACCGGGCCTGTACACCGCCAAGGTGATCGCCCAGCGCGATATCCTGGCCGCGGAGGCGCGCACGGCCGTCAGCGTCAGTGCGCCGTCCGCGCCCGTGCAGGTCTTGCTCGACGCGAGCCCCCCGAGCGTTACGAGCGGTGGGATGTCGAGCCTGACCTGGTCGTCGGTCAATGCGAGCGATTGCGTCGCGGGCGGCGCCTGGGCGGGGCAGCGACCCACTGCGGGATCCGCTGCCACCGGACCGCTGTTCGCTGCCAGCTCGATCTTCACAATTGCCTGCACCGGGCTCAACGGAACCGCCATTGCGACCGCGACGGTGACCGTGGACGGGGTGACCGCGGACACCGGGCTGGACTTTCCGGGCAGCGCGGCGACGGAAGCCACCGTGCGCTTGCGCTTCCGCAATCCCCTGGCGATCTACCCGGCAACCTATATCTGGCGGGTCTTCCCGCGACTGCAGGATGGGTACTACACAACCTTCTTCTGGGGCAACGACGACGACGTTGGAAATATCGATACGTTTGAATGGGACCACGGCGACTCGAACACCTATTACGGAGCCCATCCGTATCCGATCTATCCCAATTTCCTCAACCACAAGTGGGAGATTGCGACCGATCGCGGCGGCGACTACGTCAGCTCCCAGAGCGTGACGTACGGGCGCTGGTACACGCAGGCGCTCGTCGCCTGGTCGGACGGCGACGGCAAGCACACGCTCTTTTATTGGGACCTGCCCGACGCGACGAAGGTCATCGAGCACGTCGCGCCGGCGAGCTACGGCAACGTCAATCCGCCGGCGCCGGCACTGACCTTTGGCGACGCGCCCTGGAATCCCTCGAACGAGGTCATGGATGGCGTCCTGCGCGGTATCCAGATCTATTCGGTCAATCTGTCGTTGAGCGACGTGCTCGCGGAAATCGGCCAGCCGCTGTCGACAGGGCCGGGTGCGTCGAATATCTGGTATCTGAACCTCAATCCGACACCGAGCGACATCGCCGACAAATCCGGAGCCGGGCACGATCCACAATGGATTGGCGGCGAGCGCCCGCTGCTTTGGAGCGGGCAGCAGCCCTAGAGCGTGAACTTCATCGGGGTTTGACCGCACAGCATCACCGGCACCGCCGCAAGCCCTATACAATCGATGCATGGGCATTTCGGATGAGAAGCCGAACGGGTCACACACCCATTTCAAGGTCGGCGTTTTCGGCCACTATGGCCGGCAGAATCTGGGCGATGAGTCGCTGACGGCGGCGGTCATCGCGAACGTGCGGCGCATCGCGCCGGACGCCGAGATCATGGGCTTCAGCCTGGATCCCAACGACACCACGAAGCGCTATGGCGTGCCCGCGGCCGCGATCCGCAGCTCTGTGACGCGCTTGCCGGCGAAGGAACAGACGAAAGGGGCCACCGCTCTTGCGGCCGAGCAAACGTCCGGGAAAGGCCTGGTCGCGGCCCTGAAGCGCGTCGGCTGGCTGCGACGTACCTACGAAATCCTGCACCACCTGCCGGCGACCCTTGCCGGTGTCGGGCGCGAGTGCTGGTTCGTCGGCTACATGTGGCAGTCGCTGAGCGACGTCGACCTGCTGGTGATCGCCGGCTCCAATCAGATGTTCGACTTCGTCGGCGGAGCCTGGGAGTTCCCGTACACGCTCTTCAAGTGGACGGCGATCGCAGCCTTGAGGAACGTGAAGGTCGCCCTGGTGAGCGTCGGCGCGGGGCCACTGGACGGGAAGCTCGCGCGCTTCTTCGTTCGCGGCTGTCTCGCGCGCGCCCAGTTCGTGTCCGTACGCGACGAGGGCTCACGCGAACTGGTCGAAGGCCTTGGCTACGAGCGCACGTTGCAGGTGAGTCCCGACCTCGCTTTCAGCCTGCCGACCGGCCGGGGATTCCGGCCGCAGGTTGCCGGCACCCAGGGCCTGGTCGCAATCAACCCGATGCCCGTATTCGATCCACGCTACTGGCCGGAATCCGATCCGGAGAAATATCGCCGCTACGTGCGGGAGCTCGCGGCGGTGTGCTCGACACTCGTCCGCGGCGGTCGGCGCGTTGTCCTTTTTGGAACGCATCCCGCCGACGAGTGGGCGGCGGAGGACGTGCTTGCCGAGATCGGGCCGGATGTCCTGCCGGCCGGCAGCATCGAACTCATACGCGCGCGCTCACTCGATGAAGTGCTCGATCTCATCGAGCGCAGCGAAGCCGTGGTCGCGACCCGCTTTCACGGCATCGTTCTCAGCCTCCTGATGGGAACTCCCACGGTCGGCGTCTGCTACTACCGCAAGTCGCGTGAGCTCATGGGGTCGGTGGGCGTCGGCGAGTATGCCGTCGACTTCGATGACGTCACCGCGACTGGCGTGCTGTCGCAGCTCGACTCGGCGATCCGCCTGCGGCCGCAGATCGTCGAGACCTTGCGTCGCACGGTGTCCGAAAATCGCAGCCGACTCGAACGGCAGTACCAGGACGTGCTGGGTGTTTCCGGCTTGCCGCGCCCCGCGCCGGTGCTCAGCCGCTAGCCGCAGGACGCCGTTTCGCGAGCAGACTCTTCGCGCGCTCGATCACCGCTCTCTCCGACCCGGCCGGACTGCCGGCGAGACGCCAGCACAACGCGACGCATGCGATGTACACGATCGCTCCGCAGGCGACGCTCAGGAGGAGCGCAATGAGGCCGGGCACGACCGGCGCCAGCAGCGCAGTGACCGCGCGCGTGGCGTAAAACATGACACAGGCGGCGCTTGCGGGCCGCCAGATCACCGCGAGGAACCGGCTGACGGGCAGGTCGAGCTTGCGCAACAGGACGAAATAGTTGACCGGGGCGAATACCGCCGCGGTGACCAGGCAGGCGATCGCCGCCCCGGTGATACCCTTCGAGGCCGTCAACGCTGCCGAGAGCGGCAGCAGCATGATGACGTACCCGGCCGTGATGCGCGTCGCGAGATCCGCGCGGCCGAGCGCGAGGTAGACGGCGAAACCATTCGATTGCAGCGCCGTGATCGCGCCCTGAATGGCGACGATCTCGATGATCGGAATCGCGCCGAGCCAGTTGGGCCCGAGCAGCACCTGGCACGCGATGGGTGCGACGGCCGCGAGTCCGATTCCCGCCGGTATCGCGAAGAGCGTGACGACGGCGATCACATCGAGGAATCCCTTGCGCAGCCCCTCCGCATCTGCGGCTACCTTCGCGTAGCCGGGAAAGGCCGCGCGGTTGATCGGCGCGACGAGCTCGGTCGTCGGCAGGTTCGCGATCTCGTAGCCGACGTTATAGAGCCCGAGCGCCGAACGCCCCGCGAGCCGGCCGATGATGAAGTCGGATCCGCGCTCCTTGAAGAAAAAGAGGAAGTTGTTGAGCAGCAGCCACTTCGAAAAGCCGATCAATTCGCGCGCCGCCCCGAGCGAGAAGCGCGGCCGGTACGGGTGAACGTAGTAGCTCCAGGTGGTCGAGGCGATGCGGCTCGTCAGCATGCCGGCGACCAGCGCCCAGTGATTTCTCAGCGTAAACGCGAGTGGCACGGTGATCATGAACGCGGCCACCTTCTTCGCGATCTGAAAGCGGAACTCGCGGCCGAACTCGAGCTTGCGCCTGAATTCCACCACCCCGATGTTCTCGAACGCGGTGGCGATGGAACCGCAGGCGAGAATGAAAATGACCGGTGGCAGCCGCGCTTCGCCGTAGAAGTGCGAGAGCGGAACGGCGGCCCCCAGCATGCAGATCGCGAGCAGCGTCCCCACCGCGACGTTCAACGTCCACGCGGTGTCGTAGTGCACGCGCTCGGCGCGCTCGAGCCGGATGAGTGAAATGTCGAAGCCGAAGGCGCCCATCAGCTCGATGAGCGTGATGAAGGAGGTCGCCATCGCGACCAGGCCGAAATCGCCCGGCACCAGCAGGCGCGCGAGGATCAGCGTGCTGATGAAGCCGAGCCCGCGCTCGACGAGCTTGAACAGCACCATCAGCGTGGCGCCGCGCGCGATGCTTCCCGAGACGTTCATCGCGCGACGTGCTGCATGGTCAATGTGATCCCCCGGTCCTCGAGCGAGGCCGAATCATGCTCGTCGGCCTGAGGAGGGTAAAGGATGCAGGTCGCGCCGCGCCGCTCGGGGGAGCGGATCGATCGGGGAGGCCGCAAAAACTGTCAAGGAATCCGACACGGATCCGCAGGCCCCGGGAGCCGTCCCCGCGGCATCTACTGTGCGGGGTGTCACATAAGTCAAAGGACGAACCGTCGACACGGCGCGTACCGCATGCGTGTCGGATTACATCGTCGCGTGACGCGCTTTTTTGGCCGCGAGTACTATTGACGGGTCCGGTCGCGAAGCGCATATATACGCGCGGCCGACAAGACGAAATACAAGAGCGGCCCTGCGCAAGTGGAAGCGGGGTGGACTGGCAAGCCTAAGGTCGTGACAAGGACGATTCATGCGCATGAATACATCTGCGGCCAGGGCCGCGTCGCCGCGCAAGACTGACAAAATCAAGGTACTCCGAACATGATTCGCCGCTTTGGCGCCGCACTGGTCTGCGGCTTGATCCTGTCCGCGTGGATGGGAAGTTCCGCGGTCGCGCAAGTGCAGTGTCCGAATGCCTGCGACGATTCGAATCCCTGCACCGACGATCTGTGCGACCCCGACCTCGGCTGCGTGCATGCCAACAACAGCATGCAATGTTCCGACGGCAATTCCTGCACGACCAACGATGTTTGCAATGCCGGCACCTGCGTCGGCGGCGACCGCTCGAGCACCTGCACGGCCTGTAACGCGGTTGCGAACCTGCCGGCGCAAGGCGGAACGTTCGTCGGCACCACGACCGGCAACAGCACGATTGCCGGCACCTGCGCCTCGAGCGATCAGGCGCCGGAGAGGGTGTACCGCTGGGTTCCGACGAGTTCAGGCGTCGCGACGATCAGCACCTGTGGACTCAACACGCGCTTCGACACCGTCGTCTACGTGCGTACCGGCAGCTGCACGGGCACACAGCTGACCTGCAACGACGACACCACCGGCTGCTTGACGACGACGTCGGATCACCACGGTTCGAAGGTCACGCCAACGGTGGTCGCAGGCCAGGCCTACTACATCGTCGTCGACGGCTACAGCCGATCGAGTGGCGCGTTTTCGCTGTCCGTGCAGCCGCCGTCGACTTGCGGGAACGGCGTGCGCGAAGGCACCGAGCAGTGTGACAGTGCGGATCTCGGCCAGTGTGTCGCGGGTCCGTGCAGTGCCCAATGCACCTGCGCGGTCCCGCCGGCGGGCCTGCCCGACATGTCGCCGATCATCACCGACTGGTCGATCCAGAGAAACGCGACGGTCGCCGCGGGCGACGTCTCCGAGGGCTGCGCGGAAAGCACGACCGGGGTAGACCTGCTCCGCTTCGGCGTGCAGGCGAACAACCTCGGCACGGCGGACCTCGTGCTCGGCGATCCGCAGTGCCCGAACTGCATCACGCATCCGCTGGAGATCTGCGGCAACCAGAATTTCATCTGCAGTCCCGCCCAGGGCCACAATCATGCGCACTACAACAACTACGCCCGTTATGAGCTGCTGGACGCCACCGGCCAGGCGGTCGTCGTCGGGCACAAGCAAGGCTTCTGCCTTGCCGACAGCAATTGCGCGCACCCGCAGTACAGCTGTTCGTTCCAGGGCATCTCGGCGGGCTGCTCGGACGTCTACGGCTCGAGCCTCGGCTGCCAGTATCTCGACATCACGGGCCTGCCGGCCGCGAACTACGTCCTGCGCGTGACCGTCGATCCGTTCAACCGCTTCGTCGAACTCGACGAGACGAACAACGCGGTGACCGTCCCCGTGACGATTCCAGGCTCGACCCCGCCGCCGCCGACGGGCGATGCCTGCGCGACTCCGACGACGATTCCCGCCGCGGGCGGCTCCTTTACCGGAACCACCGCCGGGTCGAGCACGCAGAGCAGCAGTTGCGCGACGACGACCAATTCTCCCGAAAAGGTATTCGCGTGGACACCGGCCGTATCCGGCACCGCGACGATCCAGACTTGCGGCGCGGCGGCCACGGCCTTTGACACCGTCCTCTACATGCGAAGCGGGACCTGCACCGGCAGCCAGGTCGCCTGCAACGACGACACGTCGGGCTGCGCCACGGGAACCTCCGATCACCACGGGTCGCGCATCACGCCGGCTGTGACCGCGGGCCAGACCTATTACATCCTGGTCGACGGCTACGATGGTGCGAACGGCAATTTCAACCTGTCGGTGACGCCGCCGTCCGGCACGACGCCGCCGCCACCGCCGCCGCCGCCACCGCCGCCGCCCGGGGGCGCGTGCGCTGCTCCGACTGTTATTGCCGGTGCCGGCGGAGTCTTCACCGGTACGACGAGTGGCACGAGTTCCCTCAGCGGGACCTGCGCGAGTTCGAATACCTCGCCGGAGAAGGTGTTTCAGTGGACGCCGACGCGCTCGGGCACGGCGTCGATATCGACTTGCGGAGCGACGGCGACGTCCTATGACACGGTCGTGTATCTGCGCAGCGGCGCTTGCAGCACCGGAACCCAGGTTGCGTGCAATGACGACACGGCTGGCTGTGCAACGGGAACGTCGGATCACCATGGATCGCGGATCGCGCCGACGGTGACCGCGGGCCAGACGTACTACATCGTCGTGGACGGCTACGGCGGGGCGAACGGCAACTTCACGCTGACCGTGACGGGCCCGCCGTGAAGCGCGACTCATCGGCGTCTTCGAGGATGGGCAGTGAAAACCAGGCAGGTTGCGGGAAAAAGGTGGCCGCGATGAAGATGACAGTGACGACGGCTGTGACGATTCTCGCGGCGCTTGCGCTGGGCAGCGCGCGGGCCGGCTTGCTCGATGGCGGGCCGGGCGCGATCGACGGCGTGCCAAGCCAGGTCGTGTACCGCATCGCCCCGGTGTACGTCGAACCGGGCCTTGCCGACACGCTGGTCTCGTGCACGAATCACGACATCGCTGCAGCGCACGTCGCCCTTGAGTGGTTCGACGACAACGACCGGCCGGCGGGCCGGCTGGTTTCGGCGAACGTGGCGGCGGAGGCGACGGTGACCTTCGCATCCTCGCAGATCTCGGGTCGGGCAAATGTCGTGGTCGTGTCGACGGAAGGGCGCATCGGCCATGGCAAGGCGCGCATCAGCGCCACCACGACGCGCCTCGCGTGCACCGCCTTCCACCACGTTTCGATGCCGGACGGCGGCATCAAGGAAGACGCCGTCAGCCTGGTCAAATACGTCGCACACAACACGAACTACTGATCGGGAATCATCCATGAGAGTGAACCAATGCCTGCCGGTCGCGGCGTGGACCGCTGCAATGCTGCTGTCCGGCTTCACTGGCGTCGCTGTCGCGCATGACGAGGACAACGACACGCAGTACATCAAGAAGGAGCTCGAGACACTCAGGAACGGGCAGGCCGCGATTCAGAAGCAGCTCGATGAGCTGAAAGCCCTCATTGCCGCGAAACAGCTCGCCAACACCAGCGCGCCGGCCGCGGTCGAAGAGCAGAACATCTCCGTCGCGATCAAGGGCGCGCCTTTCATCGGCAGGAACGATGCCAATCTCGTGCTGGTCGAGTTCTTCGATTACGACTGTCCCTTCTGTGCCCGGCACGTGAAGCAGACGATGCCGCAGATCAAGCAGGACTACGTCGACACCGGCAAGCTCAAGTACGTCGTGCGGGACTATCCCATCGATTCACTGCATCCGGATTCCTTCAGGAAGCACGAGGCGGCGCTTTGTGCCGGGGATCAGGGCAAATACTGGGAAATGCGGGCGAGCCTGTTCGGCAAGCCCGTCGACGCGGCGGACAAGGACTTCTCGCAGCTCGCGAAGTCGCTGAACCTCAACGCCGCGCAACTGAGTCAGTGCGTTGCGAACGAGAAGCACGCGCCGGACATTCGTACCGACGTCGCCGACGGCGGCCGCGCGGGCGTGACGGGTTCCCCGACTTTTTTCCTCGGAACGGTGGATCCGAAGACTGCCGAACTGCGCGTGTTGCGCGTGATTCGAGGAGCGCGCCCCTACCAGGACTTCAAGGAAGCCATCGATGCGGCACTGGTGGCATCGGTGAACGGCAAGTCCTGAGGCGTCGCGAAGGTCCGCAGGCGCCCAGGGCGCCGAGGCGACTTTCAGCCGGCCGATACCTGGCCGGTGACGTACTCCCCCAGCGCGAGTGCCGAGGTCAGGCCCGGGCTCTCAATACCCAGCAGATTGACGAGCCCCGCCACGCCATGCCGGGCGGGCAGGTCGACGTGAAAATCCGCGGCAGCGACTCCGGCTCCGACCAGCTTGGGCCGAATGCCTGCGTACGCCGGCTCGAGGGCGGCGTCGGCAAGTCCGGGCCAGTACACGCGAATGGCTTCGTAGAAACCCGCCGCGCGTGCAGCGCTGACCTGGTACTCGTCCGGCCGCTCGACCCACTCGACGTCGGGACCGAAGCGCACGCGGCCGGCGAGATCGAGCGTCGCGTGCACGCCAAGCCCGCCCGGCACCGGCATCGGGTACACCAGGTGCGTGAAGGGCGAGCGCCCGCGCAACGAAAAATAATTGCCCTTGGCGTAGAAGCGCTGCGGTATCCGGTCGCGCGGGTAGCCGGCGATCCGCTCGAGCAGTTCGACGGCGTGCAGACCGGCGGCGTTGACGAGCAGTTCGCAGTCGAGAAGCGTGCTGTCGATTCCGGACTGCAGCGTGAGCTCCCAGCCGCCGGCACGCGCGGACGCGCTCGCAAGCTCGGTGCCGAAAGCGACATTGCCGCCGGCCGCGTCGAGATCGCCGTGCAGGGCGGTCATCAGCTCGTGCGGATCGACGATACCCGTGCTCGGGCACCATAGGCCGCCGGCGCACCGCAGCTGCGGTTCGAGCTGGCGGACTCGCTCAGCGTCGAGGCGCTCGAGGTCGTGCACGCCGTTGTTGCGCGCCGCTTCGTGGAGGCCGTCAAGCGCAGGCAATTCGCGCTCCTGCGCGACGATGAGCTTGCCGCAGCGGCGATGGGCAACGCCCTTTTCGGCGCAGTAGGCGTACAGGAGGCCGCGGCCCCGCACGCAGAGCCTCGCCTTGAGGCTGCCCTGCGGATAATAGATCCCCGAGTGAATGACTCCGGAGTTGCGCGAGGAAGTCTCCTCGCCGACGCGGCGGTGACGCTCGATGGCGATGACGCTGCGACCGGATTGCGCGAGCGCGCGTGCGACGGCAAGACCCACCACCCCGGCACCGACCACGACGACGTCGATCCGATCGGTCATGGGCGCGCCGGGCTCAACGCGGCTTGAAGTCGTCCGGCGTCAGCTGGTGACGCCCGAGGAGCTTGTAGAAGTCCGTGCGATTGCGCTTGGCGAGACGGGCCGCCTGGCTCACGTTGCCGCCCGTGATCTGCAGGATCTGCGCGAGATAATTGCGCGTGAACTCGTCGCGCGCTTCGTCGAAGGACGGGAGCTTCGACGGGCCGCCGCCGAGCGCCTGCTGCACGAGTTCCGCATTGATGATCGGATTCCTCGACAGCGCGACGTTGTGCCGCACGACGTTGTAGAGCTGGCGGATGTTGCCGGGCCATTCGGCCGTGGCGAGCAGTTCGACCGCCTCCGGCGCATAGATCTTGCGCTGGTTGCTGTCGCGCGCGATGAGCTCGAGGAAATGCGCGACCAGCAGTGGAATGTCCTCGCGCCGCTTCGTGAGCGGCGGCACGTCGATGTGCACGACGTTCAGGCGGTAGTAGAGATCCTCGCGAAAGACGCCGCTCACCATGAGCTGCGTGAGGTCGCGATGCGTCGCCGAGATCACGCGCACGTTCACCGGGATCGCATCGGTGCTGCCGACGGGGCGGATCTGGTTTTCCTGCAGCACGCGCAGGAGCTTCACCTGCAGGCGCATCGGCATGTCGCCGATCTCATCCAGCATCAGCGTGCCGCCGTCCGCGGCATGGAAGAGGCCCCTGTGCGTGCGGATGGCGCCCGTGAAGGCGCCCTTCTCGTGGCCGAAGAGTTCGCTTTCGAGGAGGTCCTCGGTCATCGCGCTGCAATTGATCGCGACGAAGGGATGCTCGCGGCGCACGCTCGCCTTGTGGATCGCGCGCGCGAGCAGCTCCTTGCCCGTCCCGCTCTCGCCCGTGATGAGCACGCGCGCGTCCGTGCCCGCGACCATGTGCGCCTGCGCGAGCCTCTCCTCCATCAGGGCGCTGCGCGTGATGATCTCGGAGCGCCAGTCCTCATCGCTCTGACGGATGCCCGAAATGCGCAGCGCCTTCTCGACCTGGTCCAGGAGCTCCTGTTTGTCGATCGGCTTCGTGAGAAAGCCGAAGGCGCCGCTCTGCGTGGCATGCACGGCGTCGGGGATCGTGCCGTGCGCGGTGAGAATGATCACCCTCAAGCCCGGCCAGCGGCTCTGCAGCTCCTTCAGGAGCCCCATGCCGTCCATCTGGTCCATGCGCAGGTCCGTGATCACGAGGTCGGGACGAAAGCGGGCGGCGGCGTTCAGCGCCGCCAGCGCGCTTTCCACGGCTTCGACGTCGTAGTTCTCGGCGCGCAGGCGAATGGTGAGCAGGCGCAGGAGCCCCGGGTCGTCGTCGACCACCAGGATCTTCGCCTTGCGTTTCGCGGGTGTGTTCACTGCTGGTTGCCGTTCGGATTGCGGTCGATGGCGGAGCGCTCGATGTGGGTCACGGCGTCGAGCTTAGCCTGTGCTTCCTCGAGTTGCTTGCGCAAGCGCTTGTTTTCGTCGACCTCGGCCTGCAGCCGGCGCGCCGCCGCCGCCGTGCGTTCGCGGTCGTTGCGTGCGGACTCCTGCTGCAGCCGCCGGTTCTCTTCGGTCAGCACGATCCTGAGTTCGACCTGGCGCAATTCGACCTGCGCGAGCGCCTGTTCCGGCGGCAGCAGCAGCTCGGGCGAGGCCAGCAACTGCGCGAGGAGTTTCTGGGCGGCCGCTGGATCGCTGCCGCCGTGGCCCGGCGTCGCGAGCGCGAGGGCAAAGCGCAGCCGATTGGCGGTCGTCGGCGTGAGCTGGGCCGCGTCGCGCGCGGCCTGGAAAGTTTCCGCCTGCACGGCTGGGTCGCTCTGGCCGAGCTTGCGCATGGTTTCGAGATAACCGCCGAGCACACCGACATCCGCGCGCGGCTTGGCGGCCTCGGGTTCGACGTGCTCGGGCGCGCCGAGCATGTTGCCGAGGCTGCAGCCGGTGATGAGAGCGGCGAGCGCTCCTGCCGCGATCAGCCGTTCATGCCGCATGCGCCCGTTCCTTCGGTTCACCCGCGAGCTGGCGCATCGGCAGGCGCAGGCGAAAGTGGGCGCCGGCGAATTCGCCGTCGACGATCTCGACGGTGCCGCCGTGTGCGTGCGCGAACTCGAGCACGACCGACAGGCCGATGCCCGTGCCCTTCAGGTGACCGCCCTGCGGCGTGCGCCCCTGGTAGAAGGCTTCGAAGATGCGCGAGCGGTCCTCGGCGGCGATGCCGGGCCCGGTGTCGGCAACGTCAAGCTGCAGCTGCTCGCGCTCGCTGCGGGCGTGCAGGTAGATCGATCCGCCGCGCGGCGTGAACTTGATCGCGTTCGACAGCAGGTTGTCGAGGATCAGCCGGACCTTGGCGCGATCGGCGATCACGACGAGATCGTCGATCTGCACATCGAGGCGCACGCGCTGCCCGATGAGCGTGAGCTGCTGCGCCTCGATCACGTTCTTCACGAGCGGGCGGAGACGGAATTCCGAGAGCTCGAGCCCCGTGCTCTGCGCCTGCCAGGCGCTGAAGCTCAGCAGGTTCTCGATCAGGCGCTGCAGCTTCATGCCGTTTTCGCGCAGAATGGCCGTCACCTCCCGCTGGCCGCTTTGCAGTTCTCCGACGGCCCCGTCCATCAAGAGTTCGGTGCCCTCGCGGATATTCGCGAGCGGCGTCTTGAGCTCGTGCGACATGTGGCGCAGGAAGCGGTTCTTCTCCTGGGCGAGTTCGAGGAGCCTCAGGCGCAGCCATTCGAGCTGGCGACCGAGGGCCTCGAGGTCGCTCGGGCCCTGCACGGCGATTGCACGCGAGAACGTGCCGCGGCCGAGCTCGCCGATGGCGCGGTCGATCTGCCGGAGCGGCCGCGCGAGTCGCAGCGTGACGAAGGCCACGATGACGATGGTGATCGGGAGCAGCATCGCCGATTGCCAGAAAAGCGTCCGCTGCGCCCGTTCGGTCGCCGCCTGCAGCTTGTTGAGCTGCACTTCGATCAGCTGGTTGGTGCCCTGCGCGTAGGCGCGCGCGCTGTCCGCGAGCTGTGTGAAACCGCTGACGACGCGGCTCACCGCGGCCGGATCCGACCCCGCCGAGCGCAGCGCGGCGTCGAGACTGATGCCGGCGGCGCCGATCGCTTCCAGCGTGTCGCGGTTGGCTTGCGGCTGCGGCAAAGCCTTGAGATCGGTGATCGTCGCGAGAAAACGCTGATGATTGTCGCGAAAGACCTCGAGCAGGTCCGGCCGGCCGAGCACCTGGTAGAGGCGTGCCGTCCGTTCGAGCGCCGCGATTTCCTCAAACAGCATCTGGTTGTGCCGCGTGATGTCCACGCCCTGGCGCACCAGCGTCTTGCTTTCGTCAGCGAGCGAGCGGATCTGCACCGCCGCATTGACCACCGCGACGAATAACGGCAACGCAACCAGCGAAAATCCGATGAGCAGCAGGCCGCTGAGGGAGCGGGGGCGGGCGAGGCGCATGGCCGGCATTCTAGCAGTCCGAGGTAGGCGGGGAACCGGTTTCTCGTCGAGCTTTACTTTGTCAATCAAAGACCTGCAATCCAACCGGCCGGACCGCTCAAGGGCTCTTCCAGGGCTCGACGAGGAGCTTCTGCTCCCAGGCGTAGGAGCTGCGCACGATCTCCGCGAGGTCCTCGTAACGGGGCGTCCAGCCGAGAGTCGAACGCACGCGCGAAGCCTGCGCAACGAGCACCGGCGGGTCGCCTGCGCGCCGCGGCCCGACGATCGTATTGAGCTTTCGGCCGGCCGTTTTTTCCACCATGGCGAGCACCTCGCGCACGCTGAAGCCGCGCCCATAGCCGCAATTGAGTGTGACCGAGGCGCCCCCGTCGCGCAGGTAGTCGAGCGCTTTGAGATGGGCGTCGGCCAGGTCCTCGACATGGATATAGTCCCGCACGCCGGTGCCGTCGGGAGTCGGATAGTCGGTGCCGAAGATGGACACGGAGGGCCGTTTGCCGACCGCCGCTTCGCACGCCACCTTGACGAGGAGCGTTGCGTTCGGGGTCGCCTGGCCGATGCGCGTCTTCGGATCCGATCCCGCGACGTTGAAGTAGCGCAAGGCTACGTGCCGGAGTGCGCTCGCGGCGGACAGGTCCCTCAAGATCCATTCGCTCATGAGCTTGGACGTGCCGTAGGGATTGATCGGGGCGGTCGCGGTGTCTTCCGCGGCGTAGCCGCCTGCCGGTATGCCGTAGACCGCGGCCGTCGATGAGAAGACGAAGTTCCGCACGCCCGCGCGATCGCAGCACTCGAGGAGCGTGCGCGTGGCCGCCGTGTTGTTGCCGTAGTACTTGAGCGGCCGCTCCACCGATTCCGGCACTATCGTGTGCGCCGCGAAGTGCAGGACCGTTCCGATGCGCTGGTCGGCGAGCAGCCGGCTGACGAGTGCCGCGTCGCCCGTGTCGCCGACGCAGAGTTCGGCGCCTTGGACCGCCTGGCGGAAGCCCGTGACCAGATTGTCGAGCACGACGACCCGCTCGCCGCGTTCGAGGAGCTGGCGTACGACATGGCTGCCGATGTAACCGGCGCCGCCCGTTACGAGAATGGTGGTTCGCTGCAAGCTGCCTTACTCCTTCGGATACACAGGCCAAACTGCAATAATAGCCAAGGACAGGGAAGGACGAACGAGATTGCGGTCATAGCACATGCAGCCCGACGCATCCGAGCAGGCGACGCCGTTCGCCGAACTCTCGCCCGACCTCGTGATCGCGGCCATCGAACGCCTGGGACTGGCCTGCGACGGGCGCGTGCTCGCCCTCAACAGCTATGAGAATCGCGTGTACCAGATCGGGGTGGAATCACAGGACCCGGTCGTCGCGAAGTTCTACCGGCCCGGCCGGTGGTCCAGGGACGCCATCCTCGAAGAGCATGAGTTCTCCCTGGGCCTCGCGGCGGCTGATGTGCCGGTCGTCGCTCCCACGGTGATCGAGGGGCGCACCCTGCACGACATCGGGGACTATGGCTATGCCGTATTTCCCCGGCGTGGCGGCCGGTGGCCCGAACTCGGTGTCACCGACGATCGCGTGCTCATGGGGAGGTTTCTCGCGCGCCTGCACCTGACAGGCGCGGCGGCCCGGTTCCAGCATCGGCGGCGCCTGACGAGCGAGATTTTCGGCTGGGACGCACGCTCGATCGTCCTCGACTGCCCGCTGGTGCCGGGGTACGTCGTCGACAAATACGCGGATCTCACGCAGGCGCTGCTCGAGCGCACCGACGCCGTGCTCGAAGCCTGCAATTTCGTCGCCAGCCTGCGCATCCATGGCGACTGCCACCGGGGCAACATCCTGTGGACCGACACCGGGGCGCATTTCGTCGATCTCGACGATTGCATGACGGGACCCGCGATCCAGGACCTCTGGATGCTGCTGGCGGGCTCGCGTGAGGAGATGCGCCGCCAGATGGCGGACTACGTCGAAGGCTACGAACAGTTTCGCCCGTTCGATCGGGCGGAGCTCGGCCTCATCGAGCCGTTGCGGGCCCTGAGGCTCGTGCACTATTCGGGATGGCTCGCGGCTCGCTGGCTCGATCCCGCGTTCCCGCGCGCCTTTCCGTGGTTTGGTGAACCGCGTTACTGGGAAAACCACCTGACCGCCCTGCGGGAGCAGCTCGATGCGATGGACCAGGATGCGCTGACGCTCTGACGCATGGTAAGTTCTACCCGTATGCATCGGATCCTGCTCCCGTTCCCGGCACTGGCAGCCTGTGCGTTCCTCTGCGCGGGTTGCAACAACGACACGCCCGCGCCCACTGCCGCCGCGGGGGAGACCCCTGCGACGAAGCCGAATGCGGCGGGCGATGACGATGAAAGCGTCGCCGACGCCGCCAGCGTGGAAGATGCGAACAAGCAGACGGCCGACATGACGCGCGCGGTGAGCGCCGGCAAGGCGACCGCGCCGGTCGATCTCAAGTTCACCGTCACATCGAAACCCGTGCTGGGCGCGCCCGTCGCCATCGATCTGGCCGTGATCTCGCTGGCGAGCGCCGAGTCGATGACCTTGTCGGTGCAAGGCGGCGACGGCATCGACGTGGATTCCGCGACCAGCCTCGAGAGTTTCCAGAAGTCGCCGCCAGGCTCGCTCCATCACCACAAGCTGCGGGTGACTCCGCGCGCGGAGGGCGCTTTCAACGTCGCGGTGCTGGTGACGATGGTGGTGCCCGGGTCGGGTCTTCAGTCGCGCACCTTCGCGATTCCGCTGCTGGTCGGGGGCCTTGCCGCCCTCGAAAAGTCCGGGGCCGGCCCGACGGCCGGCACGGAGTAGGCCAGGGCACGCGTAAGTCATTCTCCGGCAAGAGAAAATCCCAGCCTTGCCGCCCGGCGGGATTCGTTTGCGAATGGACGTGACGGCGGCGGTTCGGCCGCTATAATGCGCGGCCTTTTTGGGCGCAAGCCGGCTTCCCAGTGCAAGACAAACTTCGCAACATCGCGATCATCGCCCATGTCGATCATGGCAAGACGACGCTCGTCGACCAGTTGCTGAAGCAGTCCGGAACCTTCAGCGCGCGTACGATCGTGCCCGACCGCGTGATGGATTCGAATGCGCTCGAGCGCGAGCGCGGCATCACCATCCTCGCGAAGAACACGGCCATCCGCTGGCGCGATTACCGCATCAACATCGTCGACACACCGGGCCACGCGGACTTCGGCGGCGAGGTTGAGCGGGTCCTGTCGATGGTTGACAGCGTGCTGCTGCTCGTCGATGCGGTCGATGGACCCATGCCGCAAACGCGATTCGTGACGCAGAAGGCCTTTGCGCACGGCCTGCGCCCGATCGTCGTCATCAACAAGGTCGATCGCCCCGAAGCGCGGCCGCACTGGGTCCTCGACCAGACCTTCGACCTCTTCGACCGGCTCGGCGCGACCCACGAGCAGCTCGATTTCCCGGTGGTCTACGCCTCGGCACTGCTGGGCGTCGCGGCACTCGACATCGAGACGGAAGCCGAGGACATGACGGCGCTCTTCCAGGCCATCATCGAGCACTGCCCACCGCCGGACGTTTCGGCCGTCGGCCCCCTGCAGCTGCAGATCAGCCAGCTCGACTACTCGAGCTATGTCGGCGCGATCGCCATCGGCCGGATCAAGCGCGGGACTTTGCGTCGCAGTTCCAATGTCACGGTCGTCGACCGCGATGGCAAGGAACGCGCCGAGCGGGTCACGCAGGTATTCGGCTTCATCGGGCTCGACCGCATCGATGTGGAATCGGCGGACGCGGGCGATATCGTCGCTTTTGCGGGCATCCCGGAACCGAAGATCTCGGACACGATCTGCGATCCCGAGCGGCCGGAAGGCCTCCCGGCGATGACCGTGGACGAGCCGACCATCAGCATGACGTTCGAGGTGAATACGTCGCCGTTCTTCGGCCGCGAAGGCAAGTTCGTCACGAGTCGCCAGCTGAAGGAGCGACTCGAGCGCGAAACGCTGTCGAACGTCGCGATGCGGCTCGAGCCGACGGAGGATCCGGACAAGTTCGTCGTGTACGGTCGCGGCGAGCTGCACCTTGGGGTGCTGCTGGAGAACATGCGGCGGGAGGGCTACGAGATTGCGGTCTCGCGCCCGCACGTCGTCGTGAAGGAAGTCGGCGGCGAGCGCCACGAGCCGATCGAGCAGCTCACGGTGGACGTGGAGGCGGACGCGCAGGGCGCGGTGATGACGGCGCTCGGCGAGCGCGGCGCGAGTCTCACGAACATGCAGCCGGACGGCCGCGGCCGCGTGCGGCTCGACTACATGATCCCCTCGCGCGGCCTCATCGGATTTCAGACCGATTTCCGCACCCTGACCTCGGGCACGGGCCTCATCTACCACGTGTTCGATCACTTCGGCCCGATGATCGATCGGGAACTCGCCCAACGCATCAACGGTGTCCTGATCTCGAACGGCGAGGGCAAGTCGCTCGCGTATTCGTTGTTCGCGCTGCAGGAGCGCGGCCGGCTCTTCATCGGCCCGGGCGAAGACATCTACGAGGGCCAGGTCATCGGCATCCACAGCCGTGAAAACGACCTGACCGTGAACCCGCTCAAGGGCAAGAAGCTCACCAACATCCGCACGCAGAGCAAGGACGAAAACGTCGTGCTGACGCCGCCCATCCGCATGTCCCTCGAGCAGGCCATGGAGTTCATCGACGAGGATGAACTCGTCGAAATCACGCCGCGGGCGATTCGCCTGCGCAAGCGCCAGCTCACGGAAAGCCAGCGAAAACAGGCGGACCGGCGCAGCAAGGAAGCCTGATCGCCTCATCCGAGACCCGAGTCACGTAGGTCCCGGTTGGTCTTACCTAATATGCCGGGCGTCGCGTCAGCAGTGGCCGGTCCCCGCTATACCTTATGTCAAATAAGAGCGCCAAAACCGCGGTCGACCGGCCGGCGCTCGAGCCTACGCTCAATGACGCCCAGACCACGGTTGTCGCCCTCAATCCGGACTCCCGCCGGCCCACATTCAATCGCTTGCTGGAGCGGCAGTTGCGGGACGCGACCGGCCCCGATGGCCGCGTCGTGCTCGAGCGCCTGATCGAGGCCATCAGCCGCCACTACGATTCGACGGAAGAGGAGCGGCGCAGCGTCGTTCGCTCGATGCAGATGATGTCGGACGAAGCGCAGGCGATGAACCGCGAGATCCAGGAACAGAACGCAAGCCAGCTGCAGGCCATCGTCGATCATGTGAAGGACGTGATCCTCACGGTGGATGAGTCCGGCCACATCGAGACCTTCAATCCGACCGGCGAGCGGGTTTTCGGCCTGACGCAGCCGGAAATCGTCGGCCGGCGCATCGACTACCTCATTCCGGAAGCAGGCACGCAGGGGAGCATCGGCGCTTACCTCGAGCGCCTCGCCTCGCGCATCGAAGACACGCAGGCGGACCTCGCGGCCCACGAAACGCAATGCCGGCGCGAAAACGGCCAGCAGTTCCCCGCGGAAATCGCGGTGAGCAAGGCGCGCGTCAACCGGCGTACCGTCTACATCCTCTGCCTGCGCGATACGACCGAGCGCTACAACGCCGAGCAGGCGATGCGCGAGAGCGAAGCGCGCTACAAGACGCTGGTCGAAAACGCGCCGGAAGCCATCGTGGTCCTCGATGTCGAGGTCGGGCGCTTCGTCGACGTCAACGAGAACGCGGCGCGCTTCTTCAAGATGGATCGCGAGGCGCTCCTCAAAATCGGCCCCGAGCAGGCGAGCCCGCCCGTGCAGGCGGACGGCACGCCCTCGTTCGGATCGGCGCGCGGCTTCATCGCGCGTGCGCTCGCCGGCGAAACGCCGGTCTTCGAGTGGCTGCATCGCGACGCGCTCGGCCGCGACATTCCCTGCGAGGTGCGCCTGGTGCGCCTGCCGAGTTCCACGCGCCAGCTGGTCCGCGGCAGCATCACCGATATCACCGAGCGCAAGCGCGGCGATCTGATCGCGGCGGGCGAGCGCCGGGTGTTCGAGAGGATGAGCGCGAACGCCCAGCTCTCGGTGACGCTCGAGACGATCATCGGCGTGATCGAGAAGGTTTCGCCCGATTCACACTGCTGCGTCAGTCTCCTGAGTGCCGACGGCAAGTCGCTGACGCCCGCGGCCGCGCCGCGGCTCGCGGCCGCCTTCGTGCGCGACATGGACGGCCTGGAAATCGGGCCGCGCAAGGGATCCTGCTCGGCGGCGGTTTTTCTCGGCCGCCAGGTGATCGTCGCGGATATCGCCAAGGACGCCTTGTGGGAGGAGACGCGCGAGCTCGCCCTGCGCCAGGGCTGGCGGGCATGCTGGTCGACTCCGATCGTCGTTTCGGACGGCCGTGTCGTCGGCACGCTCGCCGTTTACCGCCAGCAGCCGGGCACGCCCGGCCGGCGGGATTTCGAGTTGATGGCCCGCATGACCCAGATCGCCGGCATCGCCATCGAGCGGCGCCGCGCGGAGGATGCCCTGCGCACGAGCGAGGCGAAATTCCGCGGCCTCTTCGAGAACGTCGTCGAGGGTGTCTATCAGTCGAATCGCGAGGGACGGATGATCTCGGTGAACCCCGCGTTCGTGCAGATGCTGGGCTTTGCGAACGCCGAAGAGGTCTATGCGCTGCCGAGCGCGGTGGACCTGTACGTCGAGCCGGGCGATCGCGAGCGCTTCTGGGGCGAGCTCGAAAGTCGCGGCGAAGTGCGCAACGCCGAATTCCGCTTCAAGCGCAAGGATGGCGGCGTCGTGGTCGCGCTCGAGAGCGGGCGGCTGTTGCGTGACGAGCGCGGCCGCGTCATCGCGTGCGAGGGCACGATCACCGACATCACGGAACGCAAGAAGGCCGAGACGGCGGTGTTCGAGGAGAAGGAACGCGCGCAGGTGACGCTGCAGTCGATCGGTGACGCGGTCATCACGACCGACGCCTCGGGCCGCATCGATTACCTCAACCCGGTGGCCGAGGCGCTCACCGGCTGGACCAACGGGGAAGCGCAGGGCAAGCCGATCGCCCAGGTGCTGAATCTCGTGCACGAGGCGTCGCGCGAGGTCAGCGAGAACCCCGTCATGCGCTGCCTGCGGGAAGGCAAGGTCATCGGCGTTTCGGACCTCACGGTGCTCGTGAACCGCGCCAGCCGCGAAATCGCGATCCAGGACTCGGCGGCGCCGATCCGCGACCGCGCGGGCGGCGTCATCGGCGCGGTCATGGTGTTTCACGACGTGAGCAAGGAGCGGCGACTGCGCCGCGCGCTCTCCTACCAGGCGAGTCACGATGCGCTCACCGGGCTCATCAACCGGCGGGAATTCGAGAACCGGCTGGCGGACGCGGTGGCGAGCGCACGCGGCGAGCACACGCCGAAGCATGCGCTCATCTACGTCGATCTCGACCAGTTCAAGCTGGTGAACGACACCTGCGGCCACCCGGCGGGCGATCGCCTGCTGAAGCAGATCACGGGCCTCCTGCAGACGCGCATCCGCACGAGCGACATCCTCGCGCGGCTCGGCGGCGATGAGTTCGGGATCCTGCTCGAGAACTGCACGCCGGAGCAGGCGATGCGCATCGCCGATGCGCTGCGCCAGGCGATCCGCGAGTATCGCTTCGTCTGGAACGACAACGCCATCAACGTCGGCGCGAGCATCGGCATCGTCGAGATCACGAGCGGCACCGAGAGCGTCGCGAACCTCATGAGCGCCGCCGATGTCGCCTGCTACGCCGCGAAGGACGAGGGCCGCAACCGCGTGCACGTCTACCAGCAGGACAACGTGCCGGAACGTCACAAGGAAATGCAGTGGGTCTCGCGCCTGACGCGGGCAACCGAGGAGAACCGGCTGGAGCTCTTCTTCCAGCCGATCGTGCCGATCGGCACGAACCGCGACGCCCATCCGCACTTCGAGCTCATGCTGAGGCTGCGCGAAGAGAACGGCACGCTGGTGCAGCCCATCGAATTCATTCCGGCCGCCGAACGCTACAACGTGATGCCGTCCATCGACCGCTGGGTGGTCGAGCGCGCGCTCGGGACGCTCGCGCACCACCGCGGCGCAACCACGCAGCCGTTCTTCACGCTCGCCATCAATCTCTCGGGCACTTCGCTCAACGACGAGCGCTTCCTCGAGTTCCTCATCGCCCAGCTCGCGGTCCACGACCTGACGCCGGGGGCGATCTGCTTCGAGATCACGGAGACCGCGGCGATCGCCAACCTCGCGAACGTCGTCTATTTCATGCGCGAGCTCAAGGCCCGCGGCTGCAGCTTCTCGCTCGATGACTTCGGCAGCGGACTCTCCTCGTTCACCTACCTGAAGACGCTGCCGGTCGATTACCTCAAGATCGACGGCCAGTTCGTGCAGGGCGTCACGCGCGATGCCATCGACCGCAGCATGGTGGAGGCCATCAGCCAGATCGGCCGCTCGATGGGCATCAAGACGGTTGCCGAACGCGTCGAATCGTCCGAGGTGCTCGCGGAACTTGCGCGGCTCGGCGTCGGCTTTGCACAAGGTTTCTACATCGCGGCGCCGGATTCGGTTGCGCATTTCCCCTATCGGCCCGGATCACGGGCCACCGCAGCAAGCTGACGGGCAGAGCGCTCGTGTAGAATCCCGCGCCATCGGGTACTCGCCCGGGCCAGTCGAGAGAACGCTCATCGTGAGTCGAACCGCGACGGTTGCATCGCCCCTGGTCGGCGATTCAGACGCGCCTCCCTTCTCGCACTTCAACGCGGCCGGCCGCGCACCGGCGCTCATCGTCTGCGATCACGCAAGCCGCATCATCCCGGCATCGCTCCAGGATCTGGGACTGCCGCGGTCCGCGCTTGAACGCCACATCGCGTGGGACATCGGCGCGGCCGACCTCGCGCGCAGCCTTGCTCTGCGGCTCGACGCTCCGGCGGTGCTCGCGGGGTTCTCGCGCCTCGTCATCGATTGCAATCGCCGCCTCGATGACCCGACGCTCATCGTCGCGGAAAGTGACGGCCAGGCGATTCCGGGGAACATCGGGCTGAGTGCGGCGGCGCGCGCCGAACGCGTTCGCGCCTGCCACGCTCCGTATCACGAAGCGGTCGCTGGACGGCTGGCCGCATTTGCCAGGGCCGGGGTCGTGCCTGCGGTGATTTCCATCCACAGCTTCACTCCGGTCTTTGGCGGCACCGCGCGACCGTGGCACGTCGGCGTGCTCTGGGATACCGACGGCCGGATGGCGAAGCCCATGCTGGCGGCGTTGCGGGTGCTGCCGGAGCTCTGCGTCGGCGACAACCTGCCGTACTCCGGGCGCCACCCGGCGGACTACACGGTCGATCGGCATGCCGAGAGCGTGGGCCTGCCGCACCTGTGTCTCGAGGTCCGCCAGGATCTGCTCGCGACCGCGGAAGGTGTCGAGCGCTGGAGCGAAATCATCGCAGGTCCCGCGCGTAACCTCATCAATGACAAGGAGTTGCACCAGCCCTTGCACGCCTGAGGTCGGTCGCCGACCATGGGCGCACGAAGAACTAGAAGAAGCCAGGACGCCATGACCCCATGACCCTCAAAGAGCCATCCTTCACCGTCGGCATCGAGGAGGAGTACCTCCTGGTCGACCGGTCGACGCGCGACCTCGATTCCGATCCGCCGGCGAGCCTCCTGCAGGAGTGCACCGAACTCGGCGGCGGCCAGATCACGCCGGAGTTCCTGCGCTCGCAGATCGAGGTCGGCACGCGTGTGTGCCGCACGATGCAGGAAGCGCGGGCCGATCTTGGGCGCCTGCGCGGCATCATCGTAACAGTCGCGAAAAAGCACGCACTGTCGCCGATCGCGGCGTCGACGCACCCGTTCGCGCGCGCGATCATGCAGCGGCACACCGACAAGGATCGCTACTTCGCCCTCGCGAAGGAGATGCAGGCGGCGGCGCGCCGCATGGTGATCTGCGGCATGCACGTGCACGTCGGCATCGACGACGACGAGCTGCGCATCGATCTCATGAGCCAGCTCTCCTATTTCCTGCCGCACCTGCTGGCGCTGTCCTGCTCCTCGCCTTTCTGGGAAGGGGAGCTGACGGGATTGAAATCGTTCCGCCTCACCGTCTTCAACGCGCTACCCCGCACGGGACTCCCCGAACATTTCGCGAGCTACGCCGAGTACCAGCGCCACATCAACACTCTCATCACCAACGGGCTCATCCAGGACACATCGAAGATCTGGTGGGACTTGCGGCCGAGCTGGCGCTATCCGACGCTCGAAACGCGGATCATGGACTGCTGCACGAGCGTCGATGATTCCATCGCGCTCGCTTCGCTGGTCGTGTGCCTCCTGCGCATGCTCTACCGGCTGCGCCGTCGCAATCAGCGCTGGCGAATCTACGCGGACATGCTGGTCGCGGAGAACCGCTGGCGCGCGATGCGCTACAGCTTCGATGAAGGATTGCTCGATCTTGCGAAGGGACAGGTCGTGCCTTTCCCGGAGCTGCTGGAGGAGCTCCTCGAGCTCGTGCGCGAGGATGCCGAGACCATGGGATGCGAACGCGAAGTCGCGCATACCCGCGAGATCCTCAAGCGCGGCACCAGCGCGCACCGCCAGGTCAGCGTGTACGAAGCCGCACGCGCCCGGGGCGCGAGCGAGCGCGAAGCCATGAAGGCGGTTGTCGACTGGCTGGTGGCCGAAACGGCGGCGGGCCTCGAGGGCTGACCGCCACGCAGGGTCGCCAGGCCCTACGGCGCCGCGCGTCCCGGATACTTCGCGAACATGCTGGCGATCACCGTGCTGACCGCTGTCCGCGGATCCGCCATCATCTTGTCGGTCAGGGTGCCCTCGGCGACGCCTTCCCAGACCATCTGCTTCCTGGCGGAATCCACCACGTCGACATTGGCCGTGCCGACCTTGTAGCGCACGGTCTCGACCTCGGGCGCTCCTGCGACCATGAACGCAGGCCCGGCGCCATAAAGGCCGCCGCGATAGCCGTAGTATCCGCCGCCGTAGCCGTACGTTGGGCCGGGTGTCGACCGCACGTCGACTTGTTCGTGCGCGTTGGCGCTGAAATTCACCAGGAGTTCCGCGTCGCCCGCTTCGACGAACTTGTAGCCGCGCGCATCCATCTCGCGGCGGATCGCTTCCTTGAAGTAACCGGTGATCGGCGTCGAGTAGCCCGCACGATTGGTTCCGGGGTTGGCTGCGAACGTGTAGGTGTGATACGCGGACAGATTGGCCGCGGGATCGGCGTTGGTATGGATCTTCGGCGCCGAAGCGCACGCGACGAGCAGCGTGAATGCGCTCAACACCGCCGCATGACGTAATTTCATCTGATCGACTCCTGCAGTAAGTGCCTGAAAGATCGAGAGACGCAGCCGCTCCCGCGCAAAGCTAGCAGTGCCCGCCGGCTGGGCCAATGCAACCAAGGTCTCATGCGCGATCAGGCCGGCGGATAACCGACGGCGCTGCGGATCGAGCCGAGTAATGCGTCGCCGACGAGCGGCTTGCGCAAATAGGCGGTCGCGCCGTCCGCCATGCACTGTTCGCGCAACAGGGGCTCGTCGTGGGCCGTCATGATGATGACGGGGAATGCCAGCTTGGCGGCGGCGATGTGCCGCTGCACGTCACGGCCCGTCAGGCCGACCATGTGCAGGTCGAGCACCAGGCAGTCGGGCTGGCGTATCGCGAGGGAGTTCAGGAACGCCTGGCCGCTTGCAAAGGCTTCCACGTCCAGATCCCAGGCCCGCAGCAGCCTAACGAGCGCTTTGCGCACGGATTCTTCGTCATCGACAACGGCGATCATGGGTCGCGGCCTCTCCATGGTGGAGAGTACGCGCCGTAGCGATGCAAATGCCTAGTGGACCTTCGTCTCATTCCACCGTTGGGGCTGGTGCGTGTCGCGGCGCCACCTGGGATGTGAATGTCACGAGTTCCGCCACCGACCGCGCCTGCATCTTGAGCATGACCCGCCCGCGGTGAACCTTGATCGTCTTTTCCGCCGCGCCAAGCTCAGCCGCGATCTGCTTGTTCATCCGCCCCGCGACGACGAGGTCGAGGACCTCGCGCTCGCGCGCGGTCAGGAGCTTCAGGCGGGCTTGCACCAAGGCGCGACGCGCGCGCGCAAACCGGATGAGGCGGTCCTGCTCGAGTGCCTCGCGCACGGCGGCCACCAGCTCCTCGAGGCGCACCGGCTTCGACAAGAAATTCACGGCGCCGGCCCGGATGGCGCGCACCGACATTGGAATGCTGCCGCGGCCGGTCACGAAGACGATCGGCCGGTCGCAGCCGCTGAGCGAGAGACGGGTCTGCAGCTCGAGGCCGTCGACTCCCGGCATGGCAACGTCCGCGACGAGACAGCCCGGACTGTCGGGCTCGTGCTCGCGCAGGAATGCGTCCGCACTTTCCCAGGAACGGACTCCGAAACCCTCCGCCGTGAGCCCCCGGGTCAGGGCCGTGCGCACCCCCGGGTCATCGTCGACGAGGAACACGCTGGGCTTTTCATCCGTGGCGCTCATGCAAGAACTCCCTCGACCGGCACCGTCAGGTGAAAGACGGCCCCGCTTGTGTCGCCGTTTTCCGCCCACAGCCTTGCGCCGTGGGATTCCGCGACGGACCGGCAGATCGCCAGTCCGAGGCCCATACCATGGGCCTTCGTTGTGACAAAGGGTTGAAAGATCCGCTCGAGGTCCGATGGCGGGATACCGCCGCCGCCGTCGGTCACCGCGACATCGACACTGGTCCGGTCCGCGACAAAGCGCGTGCTGATCGAGACTCTGCGCTCGGCCACCGGCACGCTCGCCATCGCCTCGCATGCGTTCATCAGGAGGTTGAGCACGACCTGCTGCAACTGCACCCGATCGGCCATGACGGGCGGCGCGAAGCGGTCGTAGCTTGCGCTGACCTGCACGTTGCGCGCGATCAGTTCGCTGCGGGCGAGATCGAGCACTTCGCCGACGGCTGTGTTGAGGTCGACTGCGCGGCGTTGAATGTCGCCTTTGTCGAGCAGTGCCCGCAGGCGCTGGATGACCTGCGATGCACGCTCGTTGTCGTGAACGATGTCGCGCAGGATCTCCTTGACCTCCGCGGTCTCGTCGGTCCCGCGCGCCAGCATTTTGAGGGCCGCCTCGGCGTTGCCGAGGATCGACGTGAGCGGTTGATTGAGCTCGTGGGCGAAAGCGCCCGACAGCTGGCCGAGCACCGCGACGCGGCCAAGATGGGTGAGCTGCTGCCGCTGGTTGCGCGCGTCGAGCTCCGCTTGCTTGCGCGCCGTGACATCCGTACGCGTGATGACGGCGCCGCCCTCCGGGCGGCGCAGACGCTCGACGGATACTTCGATCCAGCTCGGTTCCTGCGCGGACGTACCGGAATACTCGAGATGACGGTGCATCGCCGCTCCATCGAGCACCGCGCGCAGGGCGTCGAGATGCTCCCGGGCGGCCCGGTTGCCGTCGCCGGCCGCACGCTCGCAAGCCTGGAGATAACTCTCCCCGGCCACCACGCGATCGAAGCGCGCCGGTGAATCGCTTTGCGCGGCACGGCGCCAGGACTCGTTCATCTCGATGACGGTGCCGGCGCTGTCGAGGATCGCGATCTGATCGTGCAGGGAGCCAAGCACGGCCGCATGCAGGTTTTCGGCGCACAGCCGCTGCGCTTCGGCCCGGCGGAAGGCGGAAAGGTCGAGCGCGTAGATCACTCCACCCGATTCGCCGGCGAACTGGCTGTGGCGGATGACGACCGGCACCCGGCGTCCGTCGCGCAAGGTGAGCTCGTTGTCGGTCGAGGTGAATCGCTCGAAGAGGTCCGCCTGGCGGGCTGGCGTCGCGCCCGCATCGCGGGTCCGTGCCGTCAGTTCGTCGACGCGCAGCACGCCGCCTTCGATATCCGCCGGGGTATAGCCCGTGAGCCTGAGGAACGCATCGTTCGCCTCGCTGATGCGAAAGTGATCGCGCCAGATGAGCGTCGGGATGATGTTGTCCTCGAAGATGCTGCGAAAGCGCAACTCGCTCCGGCGCAGCGCCTCGACAGCTTGCCGCCATTCATTGCGGAGCGCGGCGAACAGCAGCAGCGCCGCGCCGGCCATGACCTGGAACGAAACCACAGACAGGGCGTTCTGTACGGGATCGCGGACGGCGAACGGCCCGCTGCCGTTCAGCACGCCCCAGGTCGACACCGCGCCGACGATGAGCGCCAGGCCACAGGCGCCGCCGACGCCGAACCGCATCACGCCCCAGGCGAGCAGCGGCAGCGGCGCGTACAGCCACAGCGGCGAGCGCTCGTGGGGCTCGAGTGGCAGCACGAACACCGCGATGCAGATCGCAGTCGTGCAGAGCGCGAGCGCCACGGCTTCGGCGGCGCGTGCCAGCGAGACTTCCTTGCGTCCGCGTCGCAAGCGCTCGACGCTGTGCACGATGAGCGGCACGAGCGCGATCACCGCGAACGCGTTGGTAATCGTGCGCGCAATCACCGTGAGCCAGAACTCGTTCGTGATGCCGATCGCGACGAACGCGCCAGCCAGCATGAGGCTCGTGGCAAGCGGGGCGAGAATGCCGCCGCAGACGACCAGCACGACACTGGTGCGGACCTGGTCGAACTGGCGGGGAAGCGGACAGAACTTCCCGATGGCGAGAGCGCCGATCAGGGCGAGGCCGACGTTCATCAGATACTGGACGATCACCTGCGCGAACGGATACACGGGGAACTGCGCGTAGAAGTGAACCGGTACGATCGCCGCGAGAAATGCCCACCAGCGGCTGCGCGGCGCCAGCAGGAGCGTCGCGAACACGATCGCATTGGGCGCCCACAGGGCCGAGACCGGGGCGGCGGGGAAGGCCAGATAGCCGCCGAGTTTCGCCGCAGCGAAATACAGCGCGGCGACGGCCAGCGGCGCGCCGAAAGAGCGGTAGCTTGCTCCCGCCTTGAGCGCGGACAACCCCTCAGCGAAGCCGCTGTCGGCCGTCTTGAAACGGTCAAGCGGTACCGCGAGTGGCTCGACTCGTGCTGCGGATTCGCGCATATCCCTGGAACGACCCCCGGCCGGGCATCCAAGCCCGCCCGAACATTATTATTGCAGTACCTCGGTGCCTGCCCTCGGAAGGAGCTTACACCCGGGCGCGCAGCCAGCGCCTGAATTATGACGCACCCGGGGTCGTCGATGCCACAGTGCAGCAACCCGATGGGACCAAAGTCCAATACACACCCCGGCAGCCGGTATCCAGAGTACCGGCCGGTGGTTTTGCTTGCCGCAATCGCCGCCCGCAGCGTCCTTCGTCCCTGGGAGAATCAGAATGAATGTCCTTCGCTTCGGCGCCAGCTGCGCCGTCCTGCTGATGCTCGCGTCCGAAGCCGGGGCGCAGCAGCCGGCCGCCTGCCAGACAGTTCAGTTCAGTGCCGAAGTCCTGGCGCGGTTTCCGCGGATCCGCGACGCCTGCCTCGACGTCATCAGCCGCGATGGCGTGCAGTACGCCGTCGTCAAGGTGTACCTCGTGCGCACCAGCTCGAGCGGCGTCACCGTGCGCGTCAATCTTCCGGACGGCACGCGCTCGGAACCGCGTTTCATCAAGACCGATCCGAAGTTCCGCGTGCTGGTCGACAAGCAGCCGACGCGCGTGCAGGACCTGGCGGTCGGCCAGGAATTGAGCACGTATATCAAGGTGACCGATCCGATGATCGCGCTCGAGCCGGCGGAGGCGACCGAACCGGTCGCGCTCACGCCGCTCGCCGACACACCGCCGCCAGCGCCGGAGGGTGCGCCACTCCCCGTCACGGGAAGCTTGATGCCGACGCTCGGTCTTGCCGGCGCGATCCTGCTTTGCCTCGCTCTCGCGCTGCGAGTTTTTCGCCGCCGCACACGTCACTGACCGGGACCCATCCATGAACCCCATGATTCGAACGAGGACCGCCGCGCTCGCGCTCATCGCCGCGCTCGTGCTTGCCGCGTGCGCGAGTGAACCGCCGAAGCCCATCGTCAAGGAGAAACTGTCGGAAAGGTCGGCGACCGTGACGGCGATCGACTATCAGACCCGCCTCATCACCCTGCGGGGCACGAGCGGCAATAGCCTCACGCTGGTCGTCGATGACAGCGCGAAGAATTTCAATCAGGTCAAGGTCGACGACAAGGTTACCGTCAGCTACTACCAGGGCTTCGCGGCCGAAGTGAAGAAGCCGGGCACGGGAGTCAAAGGCGTAGAGGAGACGGCTACCGGTGGCATCGCGGATCCAGGCGAACGGCCTGCCGCCGGCGTCGGCGCCATGATCCGCACGACCGTCATCATCGAATCGGTCGACACGTCGTTCGACACCGTGACCTTCCGTCGCCACGACGGCGCGGTGCGCACGATCGCCATCAGCGATCCGAACATCCGCAAGGCGATCCACGACCTCAAGAAGGGCGATGAAGTCGAAGTGACCTACGTCGAAGCGGTCGCTATTGAAGTGACGCCGGCCGGGGAGTAGTGGCGCGGCTACCGGCAGCCCGCAGGCGGCCGCGGCAGCGGGTCGCGGCGGGTGCGCGCAACCGACGGGGCATTCCCCTGGCCTTAGGGGGCCGCCCGGCCGGGGAATAAGGCACCTGGCCCCGATTATTCCCCGATACGACCAAAGGGCAATTGCCGCCGGGCCACCACAAGCGGAGATTGGACGCGCCCCCCGAGGAAGGCCGGCGCGACAGGGCAAGAGGTTTTCACGGGCGGCGTACCGCTTTCGGGACCGATCGAACCACCCCTTCGATTCGTTCCTTTCGACAAGAGCGGCAGCGTTGCGAAAGCCCTGACTGTCGCGTCGGCCCGCCCCGAAGTCCTGCAGAAGGTCGATGAACGGAAGGCGCCGCTCTCAAGGCGCTGCAATCGAACTACGCCAGCGACGGCTCCCGCAGTTCGCCTCGGTGTCCGCGGCACGCGGGGTGCTTCGAGTAAAAAAACCGTCGACGCCTGGTGGGCGAGCGCGTGGCTGCCGGCTCACGAACCCTGGGGTTTTCCAATTGCGCTCCAGCGGCAGCCGCAAGTGCGCTGCCCGTAATGGGCCACATGCTCCATGGGCGCCCCGGGATACTCAGCAGGCCTGAGGTCGGACACGCCGGTTGCACGACGGGTCAAGCTTCAAGTCCCCGGAAGGGAATCCTGTCGACCCTGTTTCGGTCGCGTGCGCTCGTTGCACTCGCCGTCTGCGTATCGATCATGCTGGGTTCGGCGGCCCTGTCCCGCGCGGACCCGGCGCCTGCCGCAGGTCGTCCCCGGATCGGGCTGGTACTCGCGGGCGGTGGCGCCAAGGGCGGCGCCCACGCTTCCGGCATACCGGCAGCGGAGCTCGAAGAGTTTCTGCAGGGCATTGACTGGAAGACAGTTGTGGGGAGCCAGGGGCGACGCGGGCTCGAGCCGATCGAGCAGAAACGGGCCGGGGCGACCTGCAGCAACGATTTCGAATTCGGCGTCAATGCGGACGGCATCATCGCGCCCGGCGGACTTGTCAACACGAGCAATATCGAAGACCTGCTGCGTGTCTCTTTTGCGACGGCACGGCTCGAATCCGACTTCAGCAAGTTGCCGATTCCCTTTCGTGTGGTTGCGACGGACATGGTCTCGGGCAAGATGGTCGTCCTTGACCAGGGGGATCGCGCGACCGCCATGCGCGCGAGCTCTGCGCGGACGTCGTGATCGTCGTGAACCTCGTCGAACCGCCTGCGGACCCCGCGAAGCTGCACAGCGCAACGCAGCTCCGGAGCCGCACGATGGACGTGATGATCGAGGCCAACGAGACCCTGCCGCTCAATTCGATCGGACCCGATGACATCCGCATTGACGTCTTCATGGGCGATATCACGACGTCCGACTTCGAACGCGTCCCGGAGACCATCCCGCTCGGCGAGTCCGCCGCGCGCTCCATGGTGGGTGCGCTGTCACGCTACTCGGTGCCGGAGCCCGAATACCTGGCGTGGCGCAAGTCCGTCACGGCTTCGCAGCAGCTGGAGGCGCGAGTGGCCGGTGTGCGCTTCGAAGGACTGAAGCACGTCAACCCGGAATTCCTCGCCAGCATCGGTACCGTCAAGGCGGGTGACGTCGTCGACGCTTCGCGCGTCAGCGGCGAGGCGCAGCGCATGTCGGCGCTGCGGGATTTCGACTCCGTCGGCCATCGGCTGGACGGCGACCCTGATTCGCCGACCCTCACGTGGCGCCCGCGTGACAAGAATTGGGGGCCGAACTATCTCAAGCTCGACCTCGGCCTCTATGCCTCGGAGGATGGCGACCTCACGTTTGCGCTGTACGGCAGGCACGTGCGGACCCGGGTGAATTCGCGCGGAGCCGAGTGGCGCAACGAGGTACTGCTGGGGGGCCTTACGCCCAGGCGCGGATCGGCTACGTCTATTCAAGGCGCAAGATTGAAGTCGACATCGGCTCGACGCTGCTGCCGGAGGGCTCGCTGAATGATGCAGGTGTCACCAGCTCCATCGCGTACGACAGTCGCGACACCGCTTTCAATCCGACCCGCGGTCTTGCGCTGGCGCTCGAGTACATGCGCAGCGACGACTCGCTCGGCGGTCCCGGCAGCTTTCCCGGCCTCGATCTGGGGGAACGACGCGCCGGCCGTTACTGGACGGTGGGCACGAGCCACCTCTGGCGAGTCAAGGACATGCTCCCGATCAAGAACCTTGCGCTCTACGCGGGGGTGCGGCTTGCGGCTGGCGCAACCTACGATCGGTTCGACGCCGCGCAGGATGGTGACTTCTACGGCGGCTCGGTATTTCTGACCGGCCGCACGCTCGTCGGTCCCTGACCGTCGGCATCGGCGCGACATCCACCGATTCCTGGAGTCTCTGGATCAGCGTGGGCCGGCCGATCGGCCACGGGACGATCCTCGAGAAAGGCATCTTCCGCTAGTTGCGCCCGTTGCGGGCGAATCTAAGGCGTGGTGTGCGTCAGCACGGCGGACATGCGCTCGTCGTTGTCGATGATGCGATAGAACTCGCGCAGCTCGTTCGCCTTCGCGACCGGAACGCTGAGGTCCTTGATTTCGAGCGTGCGGGTGTAGCGCAGGCTGCGGCCGACGAGTTGCGTCGAGCTCTGATAGGAAGCGAATCCATAGTCGACCTTGACCGGCGGCGGCAGCTCCTCGACCTGGTAGCCCACCGGCAGGGCGATTTCGAAAGTATCCGCATCGCGCGCGGGTCCGTCGAATTCGATCGGGTACTTGCGCGCTTCGCGGGTCTCGAGGATGGCGCTCGATTTGCTGCCGATGACGCGGGGCCGCACCAGCATCAGCATCCCGTTGACCTTCGCGTACTGCTCTGCCTCGAGCGTGTAGGTCCATTCGAGCGGCATCTGGATTGCCGGCAGGTTGTGCACCGAGGCGTTCATGATCTGGAACTTCGTGAGCGAGTGCGAGAGCACCGCCTCGATCGGGCGGATCCTGTCCGTATCCTGGCTCGCGGAGCGGAGCGAGTAGCGCTGGATCGCCGCCATGTCGCCGCTCCAGACCTCGTGCACGTCGCCGCGCAGCGTGCCGCTTGCATCGAGCGTGAGTTTGGCCGAGCGCTCGACGGAGTTCGAACTGGCCGGCAGCTGGGGCAGGGCGAGCAATTCGCCGCCGTCCGGTGTCACGAGCAGGCCGTAGTTCGCCTGCAGCGAACCCGACAGCCGGCCGAACGGCGTGAGCGGGTCCGTCGGGTCGAAGAACACCAGCCGGCCGAGCTTCGCATGCTTGATCTCGGCGAGCTCGGGTGGCGCGTCCCAGGCAGCCGGCAGCTGCACGGCGAGGATCACGTGATTGAAGCCAAGGTTCGGTGGAGTCGACGCCGTGATGGAGCCGCGGCTCGTATTGATGATGACGTAGTGCGAGTCGACGCCGATTTGCTTCAGCATCGAGCTGAGCAGCGTCACCTTGTCCTTGCAGTCACCGAACCGGTTCGAGAAGACGTCGATCGCCGGATGCGGCTGCATGCCGCCGATGCCGAGTTCGATCGCCACGTAACGGATGTCCCGCTGCACGAAGGCCGCGAGTGCCTGCACCTTGGCCGGCAGTGTCGGCGCTTGCGCCGTCAGTTCGCCGACTTTCTGCTGGATAGCAGGGGAAGGATCGCGGCGGCCCAGCGTGAGGGCGGTGTACCACGTGCCCAATTCCTGCCAGCTCTGAAAGCCACGCGCCTGGCCGTTGGCGGGCTCGAGCGAGAGCACGAGCTTCGCCGCGATGCCTCTCCACGGCGGCATGTCCCTTTCGATCTTGATCGGCGCGACGTCGGTGACGGTCCAGCGCCACTGGCCGGCCGCTGGCGTTGCGGGCGTCTCGGCCGCGTGATTGAGCCACGTGGCCTTGTAGCTCCAGGCGGGCGGCAGCACGAGGGTGTAGTGAGCCTCGCGGACGGGAATCGTGTCCTGAAACTCCCATTCGTCGGCCATGACGTAGGGGTGCTCTTCCTGCTGCACTTCGAATCCGACGAGGCTGCCCGGCACGGCTGCGGGAACTGTCAGGAGCTTCGTACGCACGTCGCTCACGAGTTCGCCGCCGTCGACGCCGGGAAGCGCGGACTCGATGGCTTCGCGCGCCTTGACTTCGTAGTCCTTGCCCTCGGCGGGAATGCACCAGCCGTGGATGTCGGTAACCCGGGTCTGCGAGTCGAAGTCGACCCGCAGCGTGCCGTACGACTCGCCGCTCGGCCTGAGGATCTTGTAGACCTTGCGGTCGAGCCGCTTGATGAGTCCCGATGGCTGCACTGCCACCGTGGATTCCGAGTAGAGGAGCACCGCTTCCGTCTTGTCGTCGTGCGCCGGCTCAGCGGCGCCCACTTGCGCATGCATCCAAGGCGGGGCCGTGACGGCGAAGGCGGTGCGCCAACCGAGGACCACGCAAGTCGCGGCGGCCAGGCAGGCCGCGCGCCGTGCCGATGGCCGTCGACTACGGTCGTTTCGGCGGCTCGCCGGATTGCAGGACAACTTGTTCCTCATCGCCGGTCCTCACCGTTTGAAAGAAGCCGCGCATGGCGTTGTAGGATTTCGCATCCGCGAGCGTGAGATTGATGGTGATCTTGCGGTTGAGGTGCAGCGAGCCGCCGCCGGTCTCGCTCACCATCATGTAGTCCATGACGCCGAGGTTCGAACCGCGGGGCGCCGGCGAGCTCGAGACCTTGATACCCGCCGGCAGTTCGACCGTCACGAAGTCGGCGTGCTGATAGGGAAAGGAGAAATAGATGGGATGCACGCGCACGGCATGCTCGAACGTGTGCTTCTCGCCCGCGCTGAAGAGGCCGACCGGAAGGAGCGCGCGCCGGCCGGTGGCCGCCGCCCAGCCAGGCACCTTGACGTCGTACTCGGCAACCAGGGCGGGGTCGGCGCTTTTCCACGCCGGCTCATTGCTGAGCTTCACTTCGATGCCGGTGGGAATGTCGCCCTCGAGGTCGTTCTCCAGGAACTCCTTGCGATCGGTGTCGTCCTCGTTGCGCTCCTGCAGCCGCCGCCACAGGGCTTCAAGGCCCGTGTAACGTACGGTCACCTTGCCCTCGAGCGTGCCCGACATCGACAGCTTGAAGTCCGCGCGGCGCTCGATGCGCGACTCCGATGCGTCGGGGAGCGGTGTCTTGATCCAGCTGCCGCCCTTGTTGTCGAGCTTGAGACCCTGGACGGAGGTCTCTTCCCAGGGGAGGAGACCGAATGGCGTGAAGGGCGTGCCCGGGTCGAGGAAAACTTCCTTGCCGTCGAGTTTCACCAGCACCGCATACGAATTGAGCTGACCGGCATTCATGAAGCGGTAGTCGAAGAAATAGTCGTCGCGGGTCGCGAGCAGCAGCGGATCCGCCTCGAATCCCGCGGTCCGCGCGAGCGCCAGGAAGAGCCACGTCAGTTCGGTCGAATCGCCGTAGCCGTGCTTCCATACGTCCGCGACGGTGTTCGCGTCCCGCTGCTTTTCCCGGCGGATCTCCTGCTCCGACTTCTGGCGGTCGTAGCTCGTGTTGCGCAGCTCCTGCGTGCGCGCATAGATCTTGCGGAGCTTCTCCTCGGCGCCGTCACCGGGCGCGACGATCTGCGCCAGCGCTTCTTCCATGGGCTTGCGGCGATCCACGAAGTCGTCGATGCCGGAGTACAGGTCCTTGCTGTACTTCTTCCAGAATTTCTCCGGGTTGGTTTCCGCGTCCGAGCCCCAGGAGTAGACGAAATCGACCCGGTACTTGAGCACGTCCTCCGGCGGCATGTGCTCCTCGCTGACGAAGGCCGGTATGTCGTAGGTCTCGAGGCGGATCACGCCGTGATCGGACTTCGGCGCCTGGGTGTTGTCCGGAAGGCCCCTCGGCCAGCTCCAGGTGAGCGCGTAGTAGGGCGAGGGCCGGAGCGAGAATTTTGCGTGCCGGGTGTAGAGATCCTTGCTCAGGACCCAGCGCGAATCGAAGACGTAACCCGAGGCGAGCCGGTGGCGGTAGCGGTATTCGATGATGCTGCCGACCTCGACGCTCGGCAGCGTGAAGGTCTTGGCAACGAGCTTCAGGCCCTTCGTCTTGAGGATCGGCTTGTCGTAGATCGTGCCGCTGAAGTTGACGATGGACCCGTCGGTGCGGATCGTGCGCGCCTCGATGTCCCGCACGCTCTGGCTGTCCTTGAGGTAGGGAATCTCGACGTCGGCGAACTTGCGACCCTCCTCCGTGAGGATCTTGATGCGCAGGTACTCGACGACGTCCGGCTCCCGGTCGTCGCGGTCCACCTGTCGATACAGATAGACGGCGGCCGCCGCCGGTGCCTTCGGCTCGCTGCGCATCGCAAGCTCTTCCGGGGAAACCGGCAGCCAGTCGGCCGCGTGGGCCGGTGCCGTGAGCGCGCACTGGGAAAAAACCAGGATCAGCGCGGTCAGCCCGCGCGGCAGTGATCCGGTGTCGCCGCTGTTCATCGGCGCCGAATATGACATTCCGCACCGTGCCGCGCTACTGCAGCAAGCCTAGAATCACCCGCGATGTCGCAATTGAATGCCGGAATCGATCGCAGGGTGTCGGTCGCACCCATGATGGATTGGACGGACGAGCGCTACATCGGTTTGTGCATCAATAGTTTGGCGTCAGAGGAGAAGCCTTGTCTCCTTTACGTCTCCTCAAGATCAGGCTCTCAATGCCCTGATCCTCTCGGCGATATACGCCTGCCGACCGGACGACTTAACCAAGGCCGTGTATTCCTTCAGGCGCTGCCACTGGAAGCGCCGCGGAATCGTGAGCTCGGGCAGGTTCGAGAACACGCGCGATCTTCCTGGCGCGAGATAAAGCAGATCGAACAGCGCCTTCTCGGGTGTGGCGATCTTTGCATCGGATTGCGATGACAACTCGAAGCCCCTGAACAATTCCGGCGGCATGCGATGAAAGGAGATAGTACCGAGCGGAGTCTCAAGACGACGCGGACGTGCAGGCGTGATGGCATAGATGATCGAGGGAATCTGCTCGATCAGACCATGGTGAAACAACGCCGATTGCAGAGAGATGTAGGCCGGGTAGGGGGCCAGGATCAGCTCAGGCAACGCGAAGCGGTCTATCTTCTCGTTCACCAGCCATCGGCCGCGACTGAGGTGGACGATCAACCCATTGCGTGCGAGCCGTCGAAGGATGGTGGTTGCATTGCTGGTCGAGACCTGCAATAGCGCGGCAATGTCACGCGTCTCAACGACCGCGGCCGCGAGCGTTCGCAGTCTTTGCAAGGCTTCGATCTGATTCATTTTCGCAGCGACTCCAGGCCCTCGACGACCCGCTCCTGCAGTTCGGCCCACGCTTTTCGGGTGCCGTAGTGCTCTTGGTAATCGGGTTCCAGATATGCCACGACCTGGCCGGCGAACGCGTCGTAGTCGACCGCCCGCGCATTGTCGATGGCAGTGGACAGGTTCGCGGCGGCTGTCGCCGGCAGTGTGTGCTTGGCGCCTCCGGCATCCAGCAGCAATTTCAGATCGAACACATCTCTCGATTGAACCTCGTCGCGCAGCGCAAGAGCTGAAACCTTCTGCGTGAACGCTGTATGCACGGAGTAGCGTTGCACGATCACTGGATAGAGACGGTATGCGCGAATGACCTCCGCATCCACGGGCTCCACCGCCATCTCGCCGTCCAGTCCGCGCCGCGAGAATTCGATCTTCGTCGGCGCCTCTGCGCCGGATTCGGTGATGCGCAGGATCAATTTCCAGCGCTGAGTCGTTTCGGTCTGTTTGGGACGTGAGGTCCTGACTATCTCGATGCCCTGTGCTCGCAGCGCCTGCGCGAATGCCGGCGCTTCCAGCAGGCGGCTGACGTTGTTCCGGAGTGTGCTGACGGACATCGTGCGGATGTCGATATCCATGTCTTCCGAATAACGAATGCTCTTGAAGAAGAACCGCAGATTGCAGCCGCCTTTGAGGACGAAGAGAGCCTTGTCCACGCGCGCGCCGAATGCCCGCAGGAAAAGCAGGTGAAAGATCTCGATGGTCTGGCGCTTGGTCCACATGGCGCTACATTACGAGTAATCGACGCATATGTCGACTAAGCGTAATGTGAAGTGGGGTTGCGGCTATCCGTTCCGGCGACACATCCGCCGGATTGAGATGGGTTCCTCCGCCACAGACGCTACTTATGCGTTGATTTGCGACATTTGTGGCCGACTACGACCAGTTGTGCAGAGAAAAGCGACATGCCATGCCGCTGTCAGGCGTCATCGTGGCCGTCTCCGAATCGCTCCGCAAATTCCCGCCGCGCTTCTCCAATGAAGATGAGCACTTCGCTTTCCAGGACGCTTACCACATGGATCTTCTGTCGCAGCGCTTCCTCGACCAGAACTTCGGCGATGTCCCCCTTCGGGACGAACAGCGTTTCAGGAAGTTGCTGCTTGTGGCGCTTCGCTTGTGTCAGCAGACGTCGGACTGGCAACTGATCGGCGTCCGCGATGCTCAGAGGAAAGAGGTCGGAGCTGAGAATGAAACAACTCGCCGCGTCCATGAGCGCGATGCAATTGAAATCGCCGTCCGCAACCGTCCGGATTGGCGCGCCGTTGAGCCGGAACGCTATCCATGCTTCGTCGACCACAAACTGTTTCGGATGAAGCATGTGCATTCGCGTCCATGGCGCCCCATAAGAATGAGCGGCCGATGATGCCCGGCGCGTTCCGCGCCGGCAATGCCGCGAAGCTTTGAACCCCACTGGAGCTTATCTCTGCCAACGCTTCGCGAGATTTGCAGTGCACGGTCGCAATTGTTGAGCTCGGCTGATTGCTGGAATCGGTGTCGGCTGATTGCAAGAATAGAATTGGTGTCTGCGCCACGCATCACCGCGACATCATCTCAATGGGTACGGGCCGCTCCAGGAATTCCAAATGGGCCTGTTTGCTCCGCTGCCAGCGCGAGATCGTCTCGAAGGTGTCGATGTACCAACGGATCAATTCTGCAAGCGTCGGTGTGCTGAGCCGCAGGCGAGCCAGCTCCGCCGGATCTTCGAGCGCGACTTCGCGGTGCTTTGCCCAGCTCAAGGCTGCTGAGCGGTGGGTCAATGTCCGGCTTTCCCGGTGCAGGATGGTCCCTTGGCGACGCAGCCGCACTTGGCCGTGTAACGCGTGGCACCGTCGGCCTGCTTGCGTATTGTGATCGTCGGCATGATCGAAAATCCGGGGAGACATGAAGGGTGAAAAGGATCATGTCTCCTTTACGTCTCCCCGACAAACGATAAACTCCCCGAAATCCGCAGGAATCCCGCAGTAACGCCACAAGTGGAAAACGCTACAAAAATAGGCATTTCCGTCGAGAAAAGCAGTAAATCCCTCGACCGGAGAGTCTCGGTCGCACCCATGATGGATTGGACGGACCGGCACTGCCGGTTCTTCCTGCGCCTCTTTGCCCCCGGCACTCTTCTTTATACGGAGATGATCACGGCGGCAGCGATCCTGCGCGGCAATCGGCGGCGGCTGCTTGCCTTCGACCCGGCCGAGCACCCTGTGGCGCTGCAAGTCGGAGGCTCGGAGCCGGACCAGCTTGCGCTCGCCGCCCGGGCCGGTGCCGACGCCGGCTATGACGAGATCAATCTCAACGTTGGCTGCCCGAGCGAGCGCGTGCAGTCCGGTGCCTTCGGTGCGTGCCTCATGGCGGAGCCCGAGCTCGTCGCGCGCTGCGTCGATGCGATGCGCGCAGCGGTCAGCGTGCCGGTGACCGTCAAGTGCCGCATCGGCATCGATTCACACGACGAATTTTCCTATCTCCGCAACTTCGTGGACAGCGTTGCGGCAGCAGGCTGCCGCGTCTTCATCGTGCACGCGCGCAAGGCCATCCTCAAAGGACTGAGCCCCAAGCAGAACCGGGAAATTCCGCCGCTTCGTCATGATTACGTGGAACGCCTCAAGTGCGAACGGCCTGACCTGACGATCGTCCTGAATGGCGGCTTGCGCCTGCCGGACGATGTCGTGCGTGCGCTTGCGACAGTCGATGGCGTGATGCTCGGTCGCGAGGCGTATCACAATCCGTATGTGCTCTCGCAATTGCAGGCGCGCTTGGGGCACGATGCCAGCTGGTGCGCGCCGACGCCCGCGCAGGTGATGGAGCGCCTGATTCCCTACGTGGCCGAGCGCTGCGCCGCGGGCGATCCGCTCGCATCGATTACTCGTCACATACTCGGGCTCTTTGCCGGCCGCGCCGGTGCGCGAGCCTGGCGGCGCTACTTCACCGACGTCGCGCGTCAGCCCGGGGCGGGCGCGCAGTTGCTCGTCCAGGCGCGGGACCGGTTGCTCGCCGAGCCGACGTGCGCCCCGACAGGAACCCGCTAGGCCCCGCTATTAATAGAATCGCGGCTGCGGCCGATAGCACTTCTGTCGCCGCCCGGAGACGGGGCGGGGCGGCGGGTATCCGGCGAAGGGATCATCTCGTATACTTTCTGCGCCGCAAGGATCCGCCCCCACCCGTGTGAATTCGTAACGCCGTCAAGACCATGGGCAAAGATATCGAGCTCGCCATCCTGTTTGCCGACGTCGTCGGCAGCACCAAGCTCTACGAGCAGATCGGCGACATCAAGGCGCGTGAAATGGTAGCCGCGTGCATCGAAATCATGCGCACCGCGACCGACGCCCACAGCGGCACCGTCATCAAGACCATGGGCGATGAGGTGATGTCGACGTTCCCGACGCCGGACGACGCCCTGAATGCGGCCGCCCAGATGCAGCACGCGATTTCGACCCACCCCGAGCTCACCGTCGACGGTTCGCCGGTTGCCATCCGCATCGGCTGCCATTTCGGACCGGTGGTGCTCGAAAATCGCGACGTCTTCGGCTCGGCCGTGCACACGGCGAACCGCATGACGAGCCAGGCGAAGGCCGGCCAGATCATGACGACCACGACCATGGTCGAGAAACTGTCGCCGGAATGGCGCGCCTCGGTGCGGCAGATCGATGTGGCGCAGCTCAAGGGCAAGTCGAGCGAAGTCGCGCTCTTCGAAGTGCTGTGGCAGACCGAGGATGTGACGAGCATGTTGCCGGCCATCGCGATGCAGAGCCGCGATTCGAAGAAGGTGGCGCGCCTGCGGCTGAGGTTTCAGGGCCAGGACCTGGTGCTCGATGAGGGGCGCACGCAGATCACCATCGGCCGCGCGGAAGACAACGACATCGTGATCAAGGGCAATCTCATTTCGCGCCTGCACGCACGCATCGAGGTCAACCGCGGCAAGTTCGTGCTGATCGACCAGAGCACGAACGGGACCTTCGTGCAGTCGACCGACGGTGAAGAGGCCTTCGTGCGCCGCGACAGCATGCAACTGAAGGGCGAAGGCCACATCGGGCTCGGCAAGGCGCCGGAGTCGACGTCGCCCCAATCGATCCGCTTCGCCTGCGAGGGCTGATGACTCCGCTCCCTCTTGCTCCCTCTCCCACGTAGTGGGAGAGGGTCGGGGTGAGGGTTCTTAAGCCTCGCGCAATCGATCGAGCTGCGCCCGATGCTCCGCGAGCAGCCGCTTCGGCAAACGCTCGCCGAAACTCTCGAGATAGCTTCCCACGTCGTCGAGCTCCGCACGCCAGAGAGCGGCATCGACACGCAGCAGTTCCGCCATCGCTTCCGTGCCGACGTCCGTGCCCGCCAGATCGACGTCCGCGGCGTTCGGCAACGAGCCGATCGGCGTTTCGCGCGCACCGACGCGGCCCTTGCAGCGGTCGATCATCCAGCGCAGGACGCGCAGGTTGTCGCCAAATCCCGGCCACAGGAACTTGCCGTTGCGATCCTGGCGGAACCAGTTGACCTGGAAGATCTTCGGCAGCCGCGAAGCGCGCTGGTCGAATGACAACCAGTGATTCCAGTAGTCCCCGAAGTTGTAGCCGCAGAAAGGCTTCATCGCCATCGGGTCGCGGCGTACGACCCCGACCTCGCCGACCGCGGCCGCGGTCGTTTCCGAGCCCATCGACGCACCGACCAGCACGCCATGCGCCCAGTTGCGGGCCTGCAGTACGAGCGGCGTCAGTTCGCGCCGCCGGCCGCCAAAGACGATGGCGCTGAGCGGCACTCCGGTCGGGTCGTCGGCGTGCGGCGAATAGCAGGGATTCTGCCGCGCGGAAACGGTGAATCGCGAGTTCGGGTGGGCGGCGGGGCCGAGCTTCGGATCGTAGGGCTTGCCGGTCCAGTCGATGACGGGTTTCCCCGTTTCCAGGCCCTCCCACCACGGTTCGTTGTCGGCCGTGAGCGCGACGTTCGTGAACAACGTGTCCCTGCGGATCATGTCGTACGCGTTGCGATTGGTCTTGCGGTTGGTGCCGGGGACCACGCCGAAGTAACCCGACTCCGGATTGATGGCCCAGAGCCGCCCATCGCTTCCCGCGTGGAGCCACGCGATGTCATCGCCCACCGTCCAGATCTTCCAGCCGCGATAGCTTTCCGGCGCAATCAGCATCGCAAGATTGGTCTTGCCGCAGGCCGAGGGGAATGCCGCGGCGATGTAATGGGTCTCGCCCTCGGGATTCTCGATGCCGACGATCAGCATGTGCTCGGCGAGCCAGCCCTCATCGCGCGCCTGCCAGCTCGCGATGCGCAGCGCATGGCACTTCTTGCCGAGGAGCGCGTTGCCGCCGTAGCCCGAGCCGAAACTCTGGATTGAGAGCTCCTCCGGAAAATGCATGATGAAGCGGCGCTCGGGATTCAGGTCGCCGGTCGAATGCAGCCCCTTGACAAAGCGGCCCTCGCGGGCGATGCGCTCGAGCGCGGGCCGGCCCATCCGCGTCATCAACTGCATGTTGACGACGACGTAGGCGCTGTCCGTGATCTCGATGCCGCAGCGCGAGTCCGGTGAATCGATCGGGCCCATGCAGTACGGCACGACGTAGAGGGTGCGGCCCTTCATGCAGCCACGGAAGAGGTCGTCCATGCGCTTGTGCGCTTCGCCCGGATTCATCCAGTAATTGTTCGAGCCCGCATCGTCGCGGTCGCGCGTGCAGACATAGGTCAGGTGTTCGACGCGTGCTACGTCTGAGGGGTGCGAGCGGGCGAGGTGGCAGCCGGGGAAGCTCTTCGCATTGAGCGGCAGCAGTTCCTTGCGGCCCTCGAGGTCGGCGATCAGCGCGCGGTATTCGGCGTCCGACCCGTCACACCAGTAGACGCGGTCCGGCGTCGTCAGCCGGCGCACCTCATCGACCCAGTCCCGCGCGGAACTCGACAGTCGGTGCAAATCGGTGAGCTGCTCTGCGGGCGATGCCATGGGAGCCTTCGAATGCCGGACCTTGTGCTTTGCCGGGCATTATAGCCAGCGCGGTCCGAATCGACAGATCGCGCGGCACATCCGTGCCGCGCGTCCGTTTTCTTGCCGGATACCCGCTATCGAGCCGCGGTTGACTTCACAGTCGAACGCCGGCGGCGCTTCGGGGACGCAGTCGTCCGGCCCCGCGTGGGCGGTGCGATCACGGCGAGGCCCGAGCGCTGCAAGTCCGCGAATGCCTTGTCGAGCGTCGCGCGAATGGCGCCGATGCCGGCGACCAGGCGCTCGCGCGTTGCGGGCCATGCATCGACCTGGCTGCGAAACGCAGCGCCGACGGACCCGGCGGCGGCGGCTTGCTCCACGCGCGATCGCACGCCGCGCACCAGCTCGCGACCGAGCTTGAAGTTGCAGGCGGTGAGCTCGCGCGATCCACGCACGGCAGTCGATCCGAATTCGGCGGCGAGCAGCGCGCGCGCGCGAGCAGCTTTGGCAAAGCGATTCATCTGGCGATTAACGTCCTTGGAAAGGGTCATTGGAAACTCCGGTGGCTGCGTCGCAGCAAATTGACGCGGCGCACCATACCGGGTGTCTCCGAGGAGGTCAAGGACTTCGCATCGGGCGCACTGCCGGCCGGTCAAGGAACTCGCAAATCAAGGGCACCACGTCGTCGAGCCGATGGAGCATGAAGAGGTGACCGCCGCCTGGAATGATGTGCAAGCGGTTGTTTGGTATGAGAAGTGCCAGCAGCCTCGCATTGATTGGCGGCACCAGCCGGTCGTCGGATCCGGCCAGGATCAGGGTCGGTTGGCGAAGCCGATGCAGCCACCAGAGGCTGGTCCAGCCGAGGCCGGCCAGCAATTGATAGAGGTAGCCCTGCGTCGTGGGAGGCACGATCCGGCTGCTGTGTGCCCGGATCAGCTCGGGCTGATCGCGGATTTCGCCGCCGTAGATCTCCGGCGCGGCCCGGTGCATGTAGTCGCGCGACAGATAGCGGCGCGGCGTGATGAGTTTCGCGAGCACGCTGAGCTTCGCAGGCACCATGACTGCGCCAGCCGACGTTGCGCAAAGCACGAGCCGGCGGCAACGCCGCGGGTACTGGCGCGCGAACTGCTGCGCCAGCGCGCCGCCCCAGGAGACACCGGCGACATCGACCTCGAGGTAACCGAGCCGGTCGAGAAAGCATGCGGCGAGCCGCGCGATTCCACCGAACCTGCGCGGCACCCAGCTGTGCGGCGAGCCACCGGTGCCCGGCATATCGAAAATGAGGATCTCGCGGCCCTGGATAGCGTCGATGAAGGGCAGCACGACCTCGAGGTTCGCGCCGATACCGTTGAAGATGAGGAGCGGCGTGCCGCCAGCACCGGCGCGGACGGCATACCTCAGACGCACGCCGTCGACGTCGATGTAATCGATCTGCGCTGGCGTCGGAATCTGCGCTCGCGACGCGGCTGTCATCGCTGATGGACGTAGCGGCCAGGCGCCGGGTCGCCCGCGGGATACCTGGCACTGCCGAGCTGCTCCGGCGCGGCTCGAGTGCCGCCCCCGCGTTCGGTCAGCCACCCGAGCCAATGCGTCCACCACGAACCGGGCTGCAGCGTCGAGCGGGCGAGCCAGTCATCCGCCGCGAGCGACAGATCGGCACCCGTGCGAAAGCTCGCCTTCGGATTCGAAGGCGGATTCACGATGCTCTGGATATGGCCGCTCGAGCTCAGGATGAACTGCATGCGTTTCGCCGGCAGGATGGCGCGTGACTCATAGCAGGCCTGCCACGGCGTGATGTGATCCGTGACGCCCGCGACTACGTAGGTGTCGAGGTCGACCTTGCGCATGTCGATCGCGGTTCCCAGCGCGGTCGTCGCGCCCGGCGTCTTCAGCGGGTTGGCCGTGAAGATCCTCAGGAGATCGGAGTGGAACGCCGCTGGCAGGCGCGTGGTGTCGGAATTCCAGTAGAGGATGTCGAAGGCGGGCGGCCGATTGCCCATGACCCAGTTATTGGCGACGAACAGCCACACGAGATCGTTCGGCCTCAACCAGGAGAATGCGCGCGCCATTTCGCGACCTTCGAGGACGCCGCTGTGCCGCGACCGGGCGAGGGCGGCGGCCATGGCGGTGCGCGACGCGAAGAGTCCGAGCAGCGTCGGACACTCCGTGTCGAGCACAGTCACCAGCAACGTCGTCGAATGCACGCGCCGGTCGTCGTTCGCGGCGAGGTGACCCAGGAGCGTCGCAAGCGTGAAACCGCCCGCGCAGGCGGCCATCGCATTGACACTGTCGGAACCGCTGATGTCACGGGCGCAATCGATCGCTTCGAGCGTCGCCGACAGATAGGTCTCGAGATTCCAGTCGCGCTCGGCGGCGGTCGGATTGCGCCAGCTGATCGCGAATACGGGCACCCCGTTCGCCGTCGCGAACTCCGCGAAGCTGCGGCCGGGACTCAAGTCGAGCGCGTAGAACTTGTTGATCTGCGGCGGCACGATGACGAGCGGCCGGCGGTGAACGGTCGGCGTCGTCGGCCGGTACTGGATGAGTTCGAACACCGGCGTGCGCAGCACGACGGCGCCCGGCGTAACGCCGAGGTTCTTGCCGACGTGGAACTTGCGGTCATCGACCTGGCTCGGCATGCCGCCGTTGTTCGCGACGTCGCTCAGGAAATTCCTGAGGCCGTAGATGAGGCTCTTGCCCCGGGTTTCGACGATACGCCGGGCGGCGCCCGGATTGCCGATGAGGGAATTCGTCGGTGCGAAGGCCTCCGTCACCATCTGCAACGCAAAGCGCGCGCGCTCCAGGTCCTCGCCTGACGCCGAACTCTGCTCGAGCATGTTATTGAGGCTCTGCCGCCAGGCGAGATAGCCCTGCATGAGGCGCTTGTAGAACCCGTGCTTGCGCCAGACGTCGTGACTGAAGCGCCGGTCCTTCGGGTCGGGGGCTACCGTCGATGAGCCGCCGGCCACGGCCGCCAGTTCCTTCAGGAGCGCGAGTGCTTCCTTCACGACGATCTCCGGACGCATCACGATGAGTCCCGCGAGTCGCCTGAGGCCGTCGAGAATCTCCTTCGCATCGAAACCGATCAGCGGATTGGCGCCGAGGATCTGCTGGGCCGCGTAGTTGGCGTCCGCGTGATCGAGTTCGGGAGCCGCATCGGCCGAGGGCGCGAAACCGTCGCTTGCCGGCAGCGGATTGTCCGGTGTGTCCGCTTCCTCACTCGGCTCTTCGCGGCGTGAATTCATGAACCTGTTATCACTTTCGGTCGCGGGCGGGGCGCCCCACTTTAGGTGCTGTCGCGGCGCTTGCGCAATCGTGAATCGGGTCGCTCGGGGCGGCGGCCCGCTGTGATTGCAGTCACAAGAACCCCAGGCGATTCAGCCTATTATCGCGACGGCATTATGGTCAACGTGCAGTTCTTGAGCTGGCGCAACGCGCGGACTGGCACTCACTTGATCTAATGCGCTCGTGCATGGGCACGCGCCCGCATCCGCGATTTCCCCTGGTCGCGGACGTCCTGCGGGAGCCCGGGTTGTCACCCGGGATTTCACGACTGCAACCGGGGCCGCGCATGAAGTGCGGCGTACCGAACGGAGACGACGTAATGACACGTTTGCAACTCGCCCTGGCGAGCTGCCTCGTCCTGCTTGTGGCCCGGCCGGCCTTCGCGGCCGGCACGCCCGCAGGCACGATCATTCCGAATACGGCCCAGGTCACCTACACCGTCGGCGGTTCGCAGGTGACGACGCCGTCGAACACCAACACGATCACCGTCGATGAACGGCTCGACGTCGTCGTGACCCTCCAGAGTCCCCCGCTGCCGGTCCAGGGCGGAGACACGCGCCGCGGGCTCCTGCTGCGGGTGACCAACATCGGCAACGGCGACGAGGTGTTCAGCCTTGCGATGACGAGTGCGATCGCGGGCGATGACTTCGACCCGATCCCGTCGATTCCGGCGATCTACTTCGACACCGATGCGAGCGGCGACCTGTCCGCCGCGGACACGCCGTATGTGGCAGGCAGTAACGATCCGCTGCTCGTGGCCGATGCGTTCGTGACGGTCATCGTCGCCAACGACATTCCGACCGGCCTCGTGAACGGCGCGATCGGCCGCACCCGCCTCACGGCGACCTCGAAGACGGGTGCCGGTCCGCCCGGAGCGATCTTCGCGGGCCTCGGCAAGACGGGCGTGAACGCGGTGGTCGGCGTCTCCGGCGGGGTCGCGAATGCCGTCGGCGTTTACGTCGTGTCCGACGTGAGCCTGAGCAACGTGAAATCGGCGACCGTGCAGGACCCGTTCGGCGGCAGCGAGCCCGTACCGGGCGCCCGCATCACGTACCAGATCGTCGTCGCGGCGACCGGTACGGGCACGGCGGCGAACGCCGTGCTCGACGATCCGATTCCCGCCAACACCACATTCGTCGCCGGCAGCCTGCGCCTGAACGCCGTCGCCCTGAGCGACGCCGCGGACGCGGACGCCGGCGAATTCATTGCGGGCGCGAGTCCCGCGATTCGCGTACGCCTCGGCAGCCTCGCGGCGGCCGCGGGCAATCAGACCATCGTGTTTCAAGTGACGATCAACTGATCGGATCAACTGATCGATAGCACCGACAGGAGTAGCGAACATGAAAATTGTGAAGGGGTGGTTTCTGGCATCCGCGCTCACGCTCGTGGCCGGCGAGGCACCGGCGGCCGATCCCGGCTGCATCGTCGTGCAGAACGTCGCGGAGATGGAGCAGCTGACGAGCGACGCCGCCGGCAAGCAGAGCGTGAAGCTCGTGCCGGCGACCAAGGTCGTGCCAGGCGACACCGTCATCTACACGGTGAAGTTCCGTAACCGCTGCGACAAGCCGGCCGACAACGTTTCCGTCGACAACCCGGTGCCCGAGCACATGGTGTACGTCGCCGATTCGGCGATCGGGCCGAATACCGACGTCTCGTTCTCGGTGGACGGTGGCTACCACTTCGGCAAGCCGGAGACGCTGCGCAAGAAGGACGCGGACGGCACGGAGCGCGCGGCGCGCGCGAACGAGTACACGAGCATCCGCTGGGTCATGCGCCACGCGCTTGCCGCGGGTGCGGAGGGCTATGCGCGGTTTCGCGCAGTGCTGGAGTAACGCAGCAGCCAAGTCACAGATTCAGAGTTTTCCCACGAGGGAATCGGCGCCGCCGGGTACGCAAGGACCCGGCGGCGTTGTCGCGATGAGGAGCCTTGCGAATCCGGAGGAAGTTTCAGGTTTTTGTCGTCAGTCCCTTAAGGAGTACCGAAATGATCTCGGTTCGTTGGAAGATAAGCCCGAAGGCCATCGTGCAAGCATGCGCGGCGCTCTTCGGTTTGATCGCCTTCGGCAGCGCCCATGCAACGGGCACCGCCGCGGGCACCACGGTCAACAATCGTGCGACCGTGAATTACAGCGTCGGCGGCACCGCGCAGACACCCATCGAGAGTTCGCCGGCGGGCAACTCGAATGCGGGCGTCGGCAACGGAGCCAGCACGGCGTTCCTGGTCGACCGGCGCGTGCTGTTCACGGTCGCGGAGGTCAGCGGCAACGCGACCAACGTGAGCCCTGGGCAGAACGACCGTGTCACCGCGTTCACCGTCACCAACAACACGAATGCGGCGGAAGGCTTCGCGCTCAGCGCGTCGAACCTTGCGGGCACCGTGCTGTTCACGCATACGGACAATTTCGACATGACGGCCCTGCGCGTCTTCGTCGACAATCCGGGCGCGGGTGGTACGGCGGGCGTCTATGACGCAGCGTTCGATACTGCGATCAACATCAACACGCTCGCGATCGATACGAGCGCCACGGTGTTCATCGTGGCGAATACGCCGATCGGCACGGCCAACAATTCGTACTCGAACGTGCGCTTGCGCGGGCAGGCGGCGGTTGCGGGCACGAACGGCGCGACCCTCGAGACGCCGAGCGCGGTGGACAATCCCGCCGCGGTCGACGTGCTGTTCGGTGACAACGGCCTCGATGGCATCGAGACGGCGGATGACCAGTACGCGGTGCAGTCGGCCGCGCTCACCATCCAGAAGACCTCGACCATCATCAGCGATCCGTTCAACGGTGCCGGTGCCAACCGGTTGGCCGTGCCGGGCTCGGTGATGGAGTACGTCGTCACGATCACCAACAGCGGTGCAGTGCCGGCGACCAGCGTGCAGATCCAGGATGCGCTCGACGCGAACCTCACGTTCTCGACCGGCGGTTACAACGCCGGTGCTTCGGACGTGCAGATCGTGGTAGCGGGCGGTCCTGCGACCTTCTGCAAGGCTGAGTTGGGGGCTGACACCAACGCTGACGGCTGCAGCCGTGCGGGCCAGACGCTCACGGTCAATCCGACCGCGGGCATCACGGTCGCGAACGGCGGCGCGGCGCAGGCGGCGGTGATCCGCTTCCGCGTGACCATCAACTAGCGGAAACGGACTTCCGCTCAAGTTCATGAGTCCGCGAGCCGCGGCCCTGCGGCTGCCGGGCGCTTGGCGAAACGTGTTTACGTTGCGTCGCGCGCTGCGTCGGTGGCAGGAGCCTGAGATCGTTACTCCGGAAAGCCGGGGCGGCGGGGATTGCAAGATCCCCGCCGCCTCTTCGGCATTTCTGCGGGTGGCGATTTCAGCTCTCTGTCTGCTCTTCGCCGGACTCCTGACATCGACCGTCCATGCCCAGGCGGTGACGCCGCCCGGCACGGTCATCCGCAATGACGCGCTATTGCACTTCGACCGGGCGCCCGGTCTCACGAGCGATCTGCGCAGCAACGAGGTGGCGACGATGGTCGCGCCGTTGCGATCGCGGGCCGCCATCCAGTTCATGCGCACGACGGCTTCCGGATCCGCAGTGCCGTCGACCAGCGGACCGACAGCGTGCATCGGGGCTGGCGTCTCTCAGCGGCTCGCCAATCCAGTCCTGATCGGCGGGCAGACTCTCGATCCGACACAGGCCGTGCCGCTCACGGCGACCGGCATGTATCACGGCGGCGAGCCGTTCTTCATCCGTGTGACGGATCATGACCGCAACCGCGACGCCGGCGCGCTCGATGTAATCGACATCCGCGTGCATTCGACGGCGACCGGTGACAGCGAAGTGTTGAGGGTCACGGAGACCGGCCCGAACACCGGCGAATTCGTCGGCTACGTGCCGTCGGCCGTGGGTACGGCCGTCGCGGGGGATTGTGTGCTTCAGGTCGTGCGCGCGAGCGACGTCACGACCGACTATGTCGATCCGCTCGATGCCACCGACACCGTCGAGGACACTGCGGCCCTCGACCCGATCGGCCTCGTCTTCAGTTCGCAGTCGGGCGTCGCGATCAACGGCGCCCGAGTGCGCATTGTCGATGCGACCACCGGACAGCCGGTGACGGTCTATGGCGATGACGGCGTCAGCCTCTTTCCCTCGCAAGTCGTTGCGGGCGGCCAGGCGACCGACTCGGGCGGCACGCTCTATAGCTTCGCGCCCGGCGCGTTCCGCTTCCCGGTCGTGCCGACCGCAGGGATGTACCGCCTCATCGTCGATGCGCCGGCGACTTTCGCCTTTCCGTCGGCTGTCAGCATTTCCCAGCTGCAGACGCTCGCCGGCGCTCCGTTCACGCTGAACGCCGGGTCCTTCGGCAACGCCTATCGGGTGGGCTCGCCGCCGGCCGCGAACATCGACGTGCCGCTCGACCCGACCGGCACCGCGCTCGTCGTCGACAAAACGACGCCCACTGCCGTCGCGGCGGTCGGCGATTTCATCCAGTACAACGTGTCGATCGAGAACTCGGGCGCGAACGGCGCGTTCCCCGAAGTCACCACGGTCGACACGCTGCCGGTTGGTGCGCGCTATGTTCGCGGCTCGACCCGTATCAACGATGCGCCGGCAGCCGATCCCGCGGTCGATTCGACGGGCCGCAGACTGACGTTCGTCACCGGAAACCTGGCGCCCACCGAGCGCCTGACGATCCGCTACGTCGTCGAGCTCACGAGCGCCGTGCACGCCAAGGAGCTCACCAACGAAGTCCAGGCGGTCGGTTCCGGCAATGTGGCTTCGAACAAGGCGAGCGCAACCATCCGGGTGCGCGATGAGCTCCTGCACAGCGCGGCGATCATCACGGGTCGCGTCGTCGAGGGTGATTGCCCGATCGACGTCGCCGGCGCGCCGGGCGTCGAAGGCGTGCGCGTGTATCTCGAGGACGGCCGCTACGCCGTGACCGACAAGGAAGGCAAATATCACTTCGAAGGCGTGCTGCCGGGTTCGCACGTCGTGCAGATGGACACGGAGACGATCCCTCCGGCCATGCAGGCAGCTGAATGCGACGGGCGTGCGCGCTTTGCAGGACGTCCGTATTCGCAGTTCGTCGATCTTCGCGGCGGAGCGTTGTGGCGCGCCGACTTCACCCTGACGCGCCGCCCGCCGCCAACGGGTGCGGTCACGCTGCGCTTGCGCAGCACGGTCGATGCGGACGGCAAGCGGCTCGGCGTCGCGCTGCCGATCGACGTGACCGGCATCAACGTGGGCAAGCTGCGCGTGCTCGTGATGCTGCCCACCGGCGTCAGTTACCGGCGGGGCAGCGCCCAGCTTGGCGGCGCGGCGATCGACGAGCCCGCCGGCAATGACTCGGTGCTGAGCTTCAATCTCGGTGAAGCCCCTGCGCCCTGGAGCAGTGAGCTGCACTTCGAGCTGGAGCCGGGCGTTGCCGCGCGCGGCGCGCTCGCGCTCAAGGCCGTCGCGATCTTCGACACGCCGACCGCGAGCAATCAGAAGACCGAGAGCGTCGAGAATCGCCTCGAGCGCGGCGCGGCGGTCCAGCAATCGGCGCATTACACCTTCGTGCCGCGTTTCGATGTGCTCGGGACGGACCTCACGGCGGCCGATCGCCAGGAACTCGATCGCATCGCCCGCGACTGGCGCGGGGTCAACGACATCCGTATTCGCGCGGTCGGGCATACGGACAGCACGCCGATTTCGACGCGCAGCCGCGGCTTGTATGCCGACAACAGCGAGCTGTCGCTCGCCCGCGCACGCACGGTCGCCGACTATTTCCGCGAGAAGCTCGGCCTCGGCAGCGGCCAGTTCGAGATTCTCGGCCGCGGGTCCGATGAGCCGGTCGAGGGCGGCACGGACGCGGCGAGCCTCGCGAAGAACCGGCGCGTCGAGGTCAGCATCACGGGCATGCGGCCCGTGTCGGATGGCACCTTGACGGTCGTGCAGGGCGAAAGCTCGCCGGCGACCGTCGCGACCCGGGGCATCATCATCTATGGCCGCTTGCCCGGCCGCGAGTCCAGTGCGACGTCGGACGCGGCCGCTGCAACACCGGCGCCGCCATCGGCCACGCCCGCAGTGATCGTGACGCCGAGCATCGCCTGGATCGCGCCGGTCCGGGACTTCAATCCGCCGGTGCCGAGCCTCAAGGTCGCCATCGAGCATCGCTACGACCAGAAGGTGCAGCTCCTCGTGAACGGCGTGCGCGTCAACGACGTCACCTTCGACGGCGCGACACCGAATCCCGAAAAGACTTTCGCGGTCAGCGCCTGGCGCGGCGTAGCGCTCGCCGAGGGCGACAATCGCCTGACGGCGGTCGTGGTCGACGGCCAGGGACAGGAAGTCGAGCGGCTTGAGCGCGACGTCCACTACTCGGGCGGGCCGGTGCGCGCGGAGCTGCTGACGGCGGAGTCCAGGCTCATCGCCGACGGGCGCACGCGGCCGGTGATCACCTTGCGACTCTTCGACAGCGCGGGTCATCCGGCGCGCCGCGGTACGCTCGGCGTCTTCAATGTCTCGGCGCCGCACCGTTCGTGGTGGGAAGTCGAGACGCTGAACGACAACCAGCTGGTCGCCGTCGGCAATCGCGAGCCGACCTACACGGTGGGCGACGACGGCATTGCCGAGATCGAGCTCGAGCCGACCTCCGAGACCGGTACCGTCGTGTTGAGCCTTCGCTACAACGAACGGCAGACGCAGGAGATCCGTGCGTGGCTCAAACCGGCCGCGCGCGATTGGGTCATGGTCGGCCTCGCCGAGGGGAGCGGTGCGTACCACACGATCAGCGAAAACATGCAGGCGGCCACCGACGCCGGCCACGAGGAAGGCTTCGATGATCAGGGCCGGGTCGCGTTCTTTGCGAAGGGCCGCATCAAGGGCGATTACCTGCTGACGCTCGCCTACGACAGTGATCGCGACACGGAGGCCGCGCGCGAGCGCCTGGCCGGCACCATCCAGCCCGACCAGTACTACACGATCTACGGCGACGGCAGCGAGCAGCGCTTCGAGGCGGCGAGCCAGCGCAAGCTCTACGTCAAGCTCGAGCGCAACCAGTTCGTCGCCTTGTTCGGCGACTACGACACGGGCCTCAACGTCACCGAGCTCACGCGCTACAGCCGCAGCATGAACGGGCTCAGGACCGAGTACGGGAGCGAGCATGTCGCGGTCGTAGCGTTCGCGGCGCGTACCGATCAGACCTATGTGCGCGACGACCTGCAGGGCGACGGCACGGCGGGCCTCTATCATCTGACCGCACGCCCGATCGTCATCGGCAGCGACAAGCTGCGCATCGAGGTGCGTGACCGCTTCCACAGCGAGCGCATTCTCGACACCCGGCCGCTCGCGCGCTTCCTCGACTACACCATCGACTACGAACTCGGCACGGTCTACTTCAAGGAGCCCGTGCCGAGCCGCGATAATGAGTTCAATCCGATCTTCATCGTAGCGGAGTACGAAACCCGGTCGACGTCATCCGAGCAGACGACGGCGGGCGGCCGCGCCGCCGTCAAGTTCGCGCAAGGCAAGGTCGAGCTCGGTACGAGCTTCGTTTCGGAAGGCGCCCCGCAGGGCGATGGCAAGGTCGGCGGCGCGGATCTGCGCTGGACGCCCGGCCGCGGCACGGAGCTGCGGGCGGAAATCGCGCGCAGCGAATCCGACGACCCGGCGCGGACGGACCAGGCCGACGCCTATCTCGTCGACCTCAAGCACGTCTCGGATCGCCTGGAAGCGCATGCCTATGCGCGGCAGCAAGACGTCGGCTTCGGTATCGGCCAGCAGGCGGGGAGCGAGGCGGGCACGCGCAAGGCGGGCGTCGACGGGCTCTACCGCTTCACGGATCGCTGGGGCGTGACGGCGGAGGCGTTCCGGCAGGAGCAGCTCGAGAGCGGCGCGGATCGCACGGCTGCCGAGGGCGAAGTGCGCTATCAGACGCCGACGGCAACCCTTGGAGTCGGTGTCCGCCACGTCGCGGACGACAACGTCGGCGGCGAGGATCAGCGCTCCGACGCAGGCTTCGCCACGGGCAGCGTCGACGTGCTCGGTGGGCGTTTCACGCTGCGCGGCGCGACGGACGTGACCCTGAACGGCAATGACTCGAGCATCGACTATCCGCAACGCTCGACCGTCGGCGTCGATTACCACCTGAAGCCGGACGCGACGCTATTCGCCGAATATGAGCACGCCGACGGCGCCCATATCGAAAGCGACATGACGCGCTTCGGCGTCCGCGCGACGCCGTGGAACCGAGCGCAGCTGCGCTCGAGTGTCACGCAGGAAACCACCGAGTACGGGCCGCGCACCTTTGCGTCGGCGGGGCTCACCCAGGGTTGGCAGGTGAACAAGCACTGGGCACTTGATGTCGGCATCGACCAGTCGAACACCATCCGCGACGATCGCACCATCCCGCTGAATCCCAACGCGCCGCTCGCCTCGGGTTCGCTCAACGACGACTTCTTTGCGACCTACCTCGGCGTGCTCTACCGCAAGACCGACTGGACCTTCACCAACCGCCTGGAATACCGCAATTCCGATCTCGAGCAGCGCATCACCTACGCCGGTGGCCTCTATCGCGAGCCGGTCGCGGGCCATGCGCTCAGCATGACGGCCTTCATTACCGACAGCGACCTCACGGTGGGCACCGACTCCGTGACGAGCGACATCCGTTTCGGCTGGGCCTACCGGCCGGTCGGCAAACGCTGGATGCTGCTCGACCGGCTCGACCTGATCTACGACGGGCAGACCGCGGACCTTGGCAAGAGCGATAGCCGGCGCGTCGTCAACAATCTGAATGCCAACTGGCAGTTCGACAGCCGCACGCAGTTCGGGGTGCAGTACGGCTCGCGCTACGCGCGCTCGACCTTCGATGACGTCGCCTACGACGGCTACAGCGATCTCGTGGGCCTCGACCTGCGCCGCGACCTCAACCGCCGCTACGACATCGGCCTGCACGGCACGGTCCTGCACTCCTGGGATGCGGCCGTGGCGGAGTATTCGATGGGCATCGACCTCGGCGTGACCTTCGCGAAGAACATCTGGGTCTCATTTGGCTACAATTTCGCCGGATTTGCCGACCGCGATTTCTCCGCCGCGCGCTACACCGATCAGGGTCCTTTCATTAAACTGCGGATCAAAGCCGACCAGGACACGTTCAAGGATCTGGGCTCTGAATTCCGCTCCCTCACCGGCCGCTAGCAGCACATCCGACTACCGCGACATGCTCGGAAGTGACGGCCCGCTTGCGGAGCGCATTCCGGGCTTCGCCGCGCGCCGGCCGCAGCAGGACATGGCCCATTGGGTGGCTGGGGCGCTCGCGGGCCTCGGCACCCTGGTCGTCGAGGCCGGCACGGGCACCGGCAAGACCTACGCCTATCTCGTGCCCGCGCTCCTCTCCGGCCGGCACGTCATCATCTCGACCGGTACCCGGACGCTCCAGGACCAGCTGTTTCACCGGGACCTGCCCGCCGTGGCCCAGGCGCTCGGGCGTCCGGTCAAGGTGGCGGTGCTCAAGGGCCGCAGCAATTATCTCTGCCTGCATCGCCTGAAGCTTGCGACCCAGGGCAGGACGCTCGACCTTTCGCGCGAAGCACGCAGTTCGCTCGAGCGGGTGCGGCTCTGGTCGCGGGCGACCCGCAGCGGGGAGCTGAGCGAGGTACCGAACCTCGCGGACCAGGATCCGGTGTGGCCGCTCGTCACCTCGACGCGCGAGAACTGCCTCGGCGGCGAATGCGCGGAATTCAGCCGCTGTCACCTCATCGCCGCGCGCCGCGAAGCGCAGGCCGCGGACATCGTCATCGTGAATCATCACCTGCTGCTCGCCGATCTCGCCTTGAAGGAGGAGGGCTTCGGCGACCTGCTGCCGGGGACCGATGCGCTCATCATCGACGAGGCGCACCAGATTCCCGACATCGCCGGGCAGTTCTTCGGTCTCACCGTCGGTTCGCGGTCGATCGTGCAGCTCGCACGCGATGCGCTCGCGGAAGGGGCGGCGCAGGGCCCGGTGGGCGATGACCTGGCGGCTCTCCTGAAGGGACTCGAAGCGAGCGTCGTGGCCATCGCGCGCAATCTTGGCCGGCCGGCGCGCCTCGATTGGGCCGGGGTCGACGATGCGGCGATCGAGCGGCTCACCGACCTCGCCGTCGATCTCGAGAATGCCGCGCGGGCTCTCGAAGCGCTCGGGGGCGGTGCCGGCATCGGCAACAGCGCACGGCGCGCGTCGGAAATCGCAGAGCATCTCGGGCAATTCCTCGCCCTGGATGCCGAAAGCGGCTTGCGCTGGGTCGATGTGCACACGCGCGGCTTCGCGCTCGTCTTCACGCCCTTCGAAGTGGCCGGCCGCATGCGCGAGCTCATCAAGGCGCGACCGACGGCCTGGATCTTCACCTCGGCGACGCTTGCGGTCGGCGAGGACTTCCAGCACTTCACGCGGCGGCTCGGCCTCGACGACGCGCGCACGGTGCAGATCCCGAGTCCCTTCGACTTCGAGCGCCAGGCGCGGCTCTACCTGCCCGCAATCGATGGCGATCCCAACGATCCTGAACATCCCGCCCGGGTGGTCGAAGCCGCCTGGCCGTTGGTCGAAGCGGCGGGCGGACGCGCGTTTCTGCTGTTCACCAGCCATCGGGCGCTCGCGGAGGCCGCGCGGCTGTTGCGTGCCCATGCCGGGCGCCAGCGCTATCCATTGCTTGTCCAGGGCGAGGCGCCACGCGAAGTGCTGCTGCGCCGCTTCCGCGAACTCGGCAATGCGGTACTGCTCGGCACCTCGAGTTTCTGGGAAGGCGTGGACGTCAAGGGCGACGCGCTCTGCGTCGTCGTCATCGACAAGCTGCCGTTCGCTTCCCCGGATGACCCCGTGCTCAAGGCCCGCATCGAGGGAATCCGGCGCCGCGGCGGCAATCCGTTCGTCGAGCACCAGCTGCCGCAGGCGGCGCTCGCGCTCAAGCAGGGCGCCGGGCGGCTGATCCGCGATGCTTCGGACTTTGGCGTGATCGCGATCTGCGATCCGCGGGTCACGGCGAAGTCCTACGGGCGGGTGCTGCTCGCGAGCCTGCCGCCGATGCCGATCGTGCGCACGGCGGCCGAGGCCGCCGCATTCCTGCGGGAACGCCTCGCGCAATCGGTCGCCCGCGCGGTTTGACGGGCCGGCCATGAGAGAATGGCCGCGATGAAAATCCTCGCCATCGACACCGCCACGGAAGCCTGCTCGGCCGCGCTTGCCATCGGCGCAACCGTGCTGGCGCGCTATGAAGAGCCGGGCCGCGGCCATGCCGAGCGCATCCTGCCGATGATCGATGAAATCCTGGCCGAGGCGGGCGTTGCGCTGACCGCACTCGATGCGATCGCGTTCGGCCGCGGGCCCGGCGCGTTCACCGGCGTGCGCATTGCGGCGGCGGTCGCCCAGGGTCTCGCCTTCGGCGCGGGACTGCCGGTCATCCCCGTGTCATCGCTCGCCGCGCTCGCGGAGCGCGGCCTCGCGCAATCGCCCGCGGACGCCGCGCTGGCGTGCATCGATGCCCGGATGGCGGAGGTCTATTGGGGTGGGTTTCGGCGGACAGCCCCATCGTCGATCGAGGCGCTTGGCGATGAGCGCGTGACGGCGCCGGGCGCGGTCATGCTGGGAGAGGCCGGATCGGCCCGCTTGCGCTGGATCGGCGTGGGTACGGGCTTTGGCGCATTTCCCGGGCTCGCGGCACGCCTCGGCATCGACACGGCGGCGGTCGATGCGAGACTCCTGCCGCGCGCGCACGAAATGACCCGGATCGGCATGCGCGAATTCGCCGCGGGCCGCGCCCGCGATCCCGAACGGGCGGTGCCCGTGTACCTGCGCGACAAGGTGGTCAGTGTTCCCTGATTTTCATACGGCTGTCATCGAATCCGTTTGTAATGGGCCGGTCACAAATCTGTCACGGCATGGCTACCCGCACCATACTCATCGTTGAGGACGAGCAACCGATTCGCGACATGGTCGCGTTCGGCCTGCGCCGTGCCGGTTTCGAGGTCCTCGAAGCCGAGGACAGCCGCGCCGCACGCGCCAGGGTCGCGGATCGCCGGCCGGATCTCATGCTCATCGACTGGATGCTGCCGGACATGAGCGGCCTCGAGCTCACCCGGCTCATCAAGCGCGACAAGGAAACGCGCGAGATCCCGGTCATCATGCTGACGGCCCGCGCGCTCGAGCAGGACAAGGTCACGGGGCTCGACAGCGGCGCGGACGACTACGTGACGAAGCCCTTTTCGGCGCGCGAACTGGTGGCCCGCATTCACGCGGTCCTGCGGCGTGGCCCGGCCGGCGCGTCCGGCGATACGCTTGCGGTCGATGGACTCGTGATCGACCAGGCGAGCCATCGGGTGTCGGTCGATGAGCGGACCGTCAGTCTCGGCCCGACCGAGTACCGGCTGCTGCAGTTCTTCGTGACGCATCCGGACCGCGTTTTCACCCGCACGCAGCTCCTCGACCGGGTGTGGGGCGGCAATGTCTATGTCGAGGAGCGCACGATCGACGTGCATATCCGGCGCCTGCGCAAGGCGCTCGAGGATTTCGGTTACGATCGCTTCGTGCAGACCGTGCGTGGATCCGGCTACCGCTTCTCGACCCGTGTCGCCTGAGCGCACCGCTGCGCCTGATACAATGGGCGCGAGGTGCGAATCATGAATTCCGCCTGGTCTTATGTCATCGCGCGGCTCGTCGTCGTGCTCGCGCTCGCGCTTTTCTGCGGCTGGATCTTCGGCGGCACCGAGTGGTGGCTCGTCGGCGTCTTCGGCAGCTACCTCGCCTACCAGCTCGTCAATCTCTACCGGCTGAACCGCTGGCTTGCGCGCCGGGGCGAATTCGATCCGCCCAATGTCGGCGGCGTCTGGGGCGACACCATCGCCCAGATCGTGCGTCTCGACCGCCGCAAGCGCTATCACAAGCAGCGCTTCATCCGCGTGTTCCGGGAGCTGCGACGCTCGGCGGCGGCGATGCCCGACGGCGTCGTGATGTTGACGCCGGACCGCGAGATCCAGTGGTTCAATCGCCGTGCGCGCCAGCTCCTCGATCTGAAGCCGAAGCACGACATCGGACTCAGGATCGACAACCTGATCCGCGCGCCGGAATTCGTCCGCTACCTCGATACCGGCGATTTCGCCTCGCCCGTCGTCGTGTCGGTTCACCCGAACGGCGGTGCGATCCTCGCGCTCCACCTCATTCCGTACGGCGAGGGCGGTCAGATCCTGTTCGCGCGCGACATCACCCGCCAGACGCAGATCGAAGCGATGCGCAAGGACTTCGTTGCCAACGCGTCGCACGAATTGCGCACGCCGCTCACGGTCATCATGGGTTACCTCGAGACGCTCGCGGATGATTCCGCGCTCGAGGCCGGCTGGCGGCCGCCGCTCGCCGAGATGCGGCGGCAAGCGGAACGCATGAATGCGATCCTCCGGGACCTGCTGGAATTGTCGCGGCTCGAAGCGGCTGGCGCCACCGCCGGTGACGAACCGGTCGACGTCGGCGGGCTGCTGGCTCTCCTGCGCAAGGATGCGATGGCCGCGGGACCGAGGAGCCGCGAAATCAACCTGAGCCTCGAGTCGCAGGCACAAGTACGAGGAACGGAGGCGGAGCTCGAATCGGCGTTTTCGAATCTCATCCAGAATGCGGTGCGCTATACGCCCGAGGATGGACGCATCGACATCCGCTGGTGGTCGGACGAGCGCGGTGGCCACGTGTCGGTAAGCGATACCGGTATCGGTATTGCCCCCGAACACATTCCGCGAATTACGGAGCGGTTCTACCGGGTCGACGCCGGGCGCTCGCGGGCGACTGGCGGTTCGGGCCTGGGACTCTCGATCGTCAAGCACGCCCTGCAGCGGCACGACGCGGAGCTCGAAGTCGTGAGCGAAGAGGGGCAGGGGAGCACGTTCACCTGCCATTTTCCCGCGAGCCGAGTGATCGCCGAAGCGCGCCGTGCCGTGAGCTAAGCTGCGGCGAACGATTTCCCTGTGCTAGATTGAACCACCATGGAAACCTCGGACCTTTCGCACCACATTTCACGCCGCTTCAATGAGGACCTCGAGAGCGTTCGCGCCAAGGTGCTCGCCATGGGCGGTTTCGTGCAGGACCAGATGCAGAAAGCCGTCACGGCGCTCGTGGACGGCAACAGCGCCCTCGGCCAGGAAGTCGTGGTCGATGACCAGAAGGTCAACGAAATGGAGATCGCCATCGACGAGGAATGCAGCCGCATCCTCGCGACGCGCGCGCCGACGGCCGGCGACCTCCGGGTGATCGTGACGATCATCAAGACCATCACCGACCTCGAACGCATCGGCGATGAGAGCGAGAAGATCGGGTACATCGCCTCGCGCCTCGCCGCCATGGAGCGCCCGGCGGACAGCTACCGCGAAGTGAAGCACCTCGGCCGGCAGGTCGCCCGCATGGTGCATGACGCCCTCGATGCGTTCGCGCGCATGGACCCCCAGGCGGCGCTGCGGGTAGCCCGCGAAGACCAGACGATCGACGAGGAATACGAGTCGATCCAGCGCCAGTGCATCACCTTCATGATGGAAGACCCGCGGCAGATTCGCCGGGCGCTCGACGTCATGTGGGTGGTGCGTGCGCTCGAACGCATCGGCGACCACGCGAAGAACCTTTGCGAATACGTGATCTACATGGTGCACGGCAAGGACGTGCGCCACACCGAGCTCGACGACATCGAACGCGACCTCGCCGCCCGCCAACGCTAGGCCCGCTGCCCGAAACCCCATGGCGAAGAGAGTCGCGAATCTCCTCGGATTTGCCGCGTGCGCCGCGCTCATGGCGTACGCGCTCTATGCCGAGCACGGGCTCAATCTCGACCCCTGCCCGCTCTGCATTTTCCAGCGCCTCGCGGTCATGGCTCTCGGCCTCGTGTTTCTAATCGCAGCCCTGCACGATGCCGGTCGGATCGGCAGCCGCATCTACGCGACGCTCCTCGTGCTCACGGCGGCAGCCGGCGTCGCCGTAGCCTGGCGACACCTCTGGATTCAGAGCCTGCCGGCGGACAAGGTGCCGGCCTGCGGAGCGCCGCTCGAGCAGCTCATTCAGGTGCTGCCGCTCAGGAACGTGATCGAGACCGTGCTGCGCGGTGACGGCGAGTGCGCCAAGATCAACTGGACTTTCCTCGGCCTCGCGATGCCGGCCTGGGTCCTGATCGCGTGCGCGGCACTCGCGGCCTGGGGACTCTTTTTCAATCTGCGGGCTGCCCGCCGATAGGCAAAGTTCTTATCAAGAAAGTGCGCTAGCGGTCGGAAAAATAACAACAAAACTCTCCCTTATTTTCAACAAACCGTCATACGGACCGGCGATGCTGGCGGCGTGCCAACGGAGCAATCCATGCCGGCCACTCGCACCGAACCACTCGTGCACCTGCGGTCCGTCTTCATTTCCGACGTGCATCTCGGTTTTCGCGGTTGCGCCGCGCAACCGCTGCTCGAATTCCTTTCGCGGGCGCGGATCGATCAGCTGTTCCTGCTCGGGGACATCGTCGACCTGTCCAGCATGCGCCGCTCGGTCTACTGGCCGCGTGAACACAACGAGGTTCTGAGCACGATCTTCCGGCTGGCCAGCGGCGGCACCAGGGTCGTCTACGTGCCCGGCAATCACGACGAGGAACTGCGCGCCTACGTCGGTGCGACCTTCAACGGCGTCGAGATCGTGCGCGACATGATCTATACCGCCGCGGATGGGCGCCGCTTGTGGCTCGTGCACGGCGATGAGTTCGACAGCGTCGTGAAGTGCAGCCCGTGGCTCGCCTGGTTCGGCAATCTACTCTATGAGTGGCTGCTCGCCGCAAACCCCGCAGTCAACGGCGTGCGGCGCCTCCTCGGCTTGAAACCTGCGTCGCTCGCCGCCTTCCTCAAGTCCCGGGTGCGATCGGCGATGGCCTATATCGAAAGCTTCGAGCACGCCGTCGCACACGAGGCCCGCCGTCGCGGCGTCGATGGCGTCGTCTGCGGCCACATCCACCGTCCGATGATGCGTGATGTCGACGGCATCCTGTATTGCAACGACGGCGACTGGGTCGAAAGCTGCTCGATGCTGGTCGAGGATTTTCGCGGCGCGCTGCGCATCCTCGAATGGCCGCACGGCAGCGAACCGGCGCGGGCCGCGGCCATGGATGACACGCGTCTCATCGATGTGGCTTGAGCGGGCGGCCGCGTATGGGCCCGCGGTGGCTGGATTCGCGTCGTTCAGCTGCCGTTAGGTTTCACGTCGGGGATAGCCACTCTTATATATAGGCGTGCTCGTCCGGGGGGCGGTTGGCTAACCACCCAGGAGCGTTTCGAGCACCTGCCGATGGACTTGTCGTGCAAGCTCGATGTCGCTCACCCGGCAGTGCTCATTCACCTTGTGAATCGAAGCATTGACGAGGCCAAACTCGACGACCTGCGCTCCGGTCGGCGCTATGAAGCGGCCGTCGGAAGTCCCGCCGCCCGTCGTGTGCCGCGGGCGCAGCCCCGTGACTCTTTCGACGGACGCGCTCACCGCGTGCGTCAGCTTTCCAGGCGCCGTGTAGAACGGCAGGCCCGAGACGAACCATTCGAGTGAATACTTCACCTGGTGCCGGGTCAGGATGCCTTCGACCGTCCGCCTGAGTTCCTCCAGCGTCTGTGCTGGGGACCATCGCAGATTGAAGCGCGCCTTGAGTTCCCCGGGAATGACGTTAGGCGCGCCGGTGCCGGCCGAGATGTTCGACACCTGGAAAGACGTCGGCTGAAAGTGCTCGTCGCCCTTGTCCCACACGCGCGTCGCGAGCTCCGCAAGCGCTGGCGCGAGCGCATGCACGGGATTGTCCGCGAGCTGCGGATAGGCAACGTGGCCCTGCACGCCGTGCACCGTCAGCCGTCCGGACAAAGACCCGCGGCGGCCCACCTTGATGGTGTCGCCGCAGCGCTCCTCACTCGACGGTTCGCCAACGACGCACCAGTCGATTTTTTCACCGCGCGCCTCGAGCGCCTCGACGACGCGCCGCGTGCCGTCGACGGACGGCCCTTCTTCGTCGCTCGTGATGAGAAACGCGATCGATCCGAGATGATCAGGCCGGGAGGCGACGAAGTCCTCGGCCGCGAGGACCATGGCGGCGAGGCCGCTTTTCATGTCGGCGGCGCCGCGCCCGTACAGCAGCCCATCGACGACCGACGGCGTGAAGGGGTCGCCGCGCCACTCTTCCAGCGGTCCCGTCGGGACGACGTCCGTGTGACCGGCGAAGCAGAACACCGGGCCTGCGGTGCCGCGACGCGCCCAGAGGTTTGCCACAGGGCCGAACGGCATGGCTTCGATCCGAAATCCGCTGGCGGCGAGGCGCGCCGCGAGCACTTCCTGGCAGCCGCCATCGGCGGGGCTGACGGAGGGTCGCGCGATCAGGGTCTTGGTGAGCTCGACGGCTTCTGTCATCTCGCGCGCTTTATAGATGGATCAAGGCGTTGCGGCAAGTCGCCGCCGTCGTGTGCAACGTATGTGTAACAAAGCGTCCGTATCGTAACGCGCACTTTAACCGGCGTGTGACGAATGTATGTCAATCGTTGAACACGCTTCCTTTGAATCCAAGCACGGGAGAAGCAGCGTGAAACAGGCAGTCCTTGCCGCCGCCCTGGCGGCGGCAGTCTCATTCTCGACCGCGGCGAGCGCGGCGGCACCCAAGGCGGCGTCGCTCGATGACGTTCTGGCGCGCCTGTCGGCGCTTGAACAAAGGGTGGGCGAGGTCGAGGCACGCAATGCGGTGCTCGAGAAGGAAAACGCCGAGCTCAAGTCCCACGACGAGCGCGTGGACGCCACCCAGGACTACCTCAAGGCGCAGACGAAAGACCTGCGCCAGCAGGCGGCAACCACGTCGGTCGACAGCAGCAAGGTCAAGGGCGCTGACTGGGCGACGCGCATCAAGTGGAAGGGCGACCTGCGCTATCGCAATGAAGGCATCAAGACGGAAAACACCCCGCAGCGAACCCGCGACCGCATCCGGGCGCGCTTCGGATTCGATGCGACGGTGACCGATACGATCTCGGCCGGTCTACAGATCGCGAGCGGCGCGGATGACCCGCGTTCGTCCAACCAGACGCTCACGGGACAACAGTCACGCAAGGCGATCGGGCTCGACCTTGCCTATTTCGACTGGAAGTTCGCCCAGGGCTGGAAGCTCACGGCCGGCAAGATGAAGTATCCGTACGTGCGGCCGGGCAATAGCCTTTTCTATGACGGCGACCTCAATCCCGAGGGTTTCGCCGTGAACTTCGAGCACGGCATGTGGTTCGGCAGTGCCTACAACTTCTGGCTGACCGAGCGCAGCACGCGGGCCGATTCGAATCTGGCCGGGGCGCAGTTCGGCGCCCGCATTCCGATGGGCAGCAAGAGCAATCTCATGCTCGCCGCGAGCTACTACGACCTCGGCGCCGGTCAGGGGCGCTGCGACCTGTTCGGCAACGCCGGCAACGGCAATACCACCGTGACCTCGACGACGGCGCCCTGCGCCGCCGGCAACACGGCGCAGCTCGTGTTTGACTACAACGTGATCATGGGACTCGCCGAATTCAATACCGTGGTCGGCGGCCGGCCGCTGCAGTTCTTTGCCGACTACGCCAACAACAGCGGGGCGGACAACGGCCTCGACACGGCCTATGCGGCGGGCTTTCTCTACGGCAAGGCGAGCGATGCCCGCACCTTCGAATTCGGTGCGATGTACCAGAGCGTGCAGAAGGATGCGCTCTACGGCCAGTTCGTCGACTCGGACTTCGCGGACGGCCGTACCGACGGCGACGGCGCCGTGTTCCGTCTCGGCTATGCGCCGGTCAAGAACTGGACCCTCAACGCGACGTATTTCATGAACACGCTCAATCGCGACGTCGGTACGCAGCTCGACTACGGCCGCTGGCAGCTCGATTTCAACGCGAAGTTCTAGGTCATCGACAGGCGGACGTATGGAAACGACGAACCTGACCCATCACATCTCGAGCCGGTTCAACGAGGACCTCGGCGAGCTGCGCAACAGCGTGCTCAAGATGGGAGGGACCGTGGAGCAGCAGCTGAAGGATGCGGTTGCTGCTCTCCTGAGCGGCGACAGCCAGCTCGCCGACAAAGCGGCGCACCAGGACCACCTCATCAATGCGCTCGAGGTCGCGATCGACGAGGACTGCAGCCGCATCCTGGCGACCCGCAGCCCCGCCGCCTCGGACCTGAGGCTGATTGTCGCGGTGATCAAGACCATCACCGATCTCGAGCGCGTGGGCGATGAGGGCGAAAAGGTGGCCTACGTCGCGAGCCGGCTGCAGGGCATCGACCGGCCTTCGGAGCGCTACCGCGAGCTCAAGCACCTCGCGCGGCTTGCGATGGAGCAGCTGCGCGGCGCGCTCGACGCCTTCTCGCGCTTCGATGGCCAGGCGGCGATCGCGGTCGCGCTCAAGGACCGGATGCTCGACTCGGAATTCGAGGCGGTGCAGCGGCAGTGCATCACTTTCATGATGGAGGATCCCCGGACGATCCGCCGCGCACTCGACGTCATGATGGTCGCCCGCGCCTTCGAGCGCATCGGCGACCACGCCAAGAACATCTGCGAATACGTCGTCTACATGGTGCTCGGCAAGGACGTGCGGCACCGCTCTCTCGAGGACGCCGCCGCGGAGCTCGAGAAGCGTGACAAGGAGTCCCTTGGCAGTGCCGGTTGAGCGACTGGCAAATGACACAGGATCATTGAGTTAGCCATGATTTCAAAGCTGCAACATAGCCCGGCCCGGCGCTGTCACGAAACTGACATCTCGCTCGCCGACACTGCCGGCCGCCGGGCGAACGGCGCGCATCGATCCATGCAATCGCTGGAATCCCCCCAACTGAGGAATCGAGTCATGAAACGATGGTATGCAACGGGCGTGGCCGCGGCCCTGGTGTCGTTCGCGCTGAGCCCCGCGTCGGCGCTTGCCGCCGAAGGCGGCATCATCAAGGTGGACGGCTCGAGCACCGTGTTCCCGATCACGGAAGCGGTCGCCGAGGAATTCCAGATCCAGAACCGTGGCAAGGTCAAGGTCACCGTCGGCATTGCCGGCACGGGCGGCGGCTTCAAGAAGTTCTGCCGCGGCGAAACCGATATCTCCGATGCCTCGCGTCCGATCCTCAAGGAGGAGATCGCCGCGTGCAAGGCGGCAGGCGTCGAGTACATCGAGCTGCCGATCGCCTATGACGCCCTGACGGTCGTCATCAACCCGAAGAACAGCTGGGCGAAGACGCTCACCATCGCGGACCTCAAGAAGATGTGGGAGCCCGCCGCGCAGGGCGTCGTCAGCCGCTGGAACCAGGTGCACGGCAACTGGCCCGCGCAGCCGATCGCGCTCTTCGGCCCGGGTTCCGACTCCGGTACCTTCGACTACTTCACCGAGGCCGTGAATGGCAAGGCGAAGGCGAGCCGCGGCGACTACACGGCGAGCGAAGATGACAACGTGCTGGTGCAGGGTGTCGAGTCGAACGTCAACGCGATCGGTTACTTTGGCTACGCCTACTATGTTGCGCACCAGGACAAGCTGGCCGCTGCGGCGATCGACGGGGGCAAGGGCCCGGTGCTGCCGAGCGCTGCCAGCGTCAACGACGGCAGCTATCAGCCGCTGTCGCGGCCGATCTTCATCTACGTGAAGAAGGCGTCCGCGTCCCGGCCGGAAGTGCGGGAGTTCGTCGAGTTCTATCTCAAGGAAGGCCCGGCGCTCATCCAGGAAGTGAAGTACGTGCCGCTGCCCGCGAAGGCCTACGACATGGCGCTCGCGAACTTCCAGAAGTCGAAGCTCGGGACCGTATTCGGCGGCGTGCCGGAAATCGGCATTCGCGTTGAAGACCTCCTGGCCCGTGAGACGAAATAGCCGTGTGACGCGTGCAGAGACCCGCGGCCCGCGTGCTGCCCCCGGCCGGGGCGGCACGCGGGCCTTGCAAGTTGATGCGATCTGCATTGCTCCCGTAGAGTGCGGTTCGCGAGCCGACCGGCTTGCGAAGCAAGTCCAATAACAATTCCAGCGAGGGCGGGGAACGGTTCGAACCAATGAATTCCAGGGCCCCAGGTGCGGTGTTCGGTTCCTTGCGCTACCGCAAGAATCGCGACCGGTTGATTGAAGTCGGCTTGCTCGCAGCCGGCCTCGTCGCGGTTTTCACGACGCTCGCGATCGTCGGCATCCTGCTCTATGAGTCGAGCACCTTTTTCCAGCATGTGAGCCTCAAGGAGTTCCTGACCGACAGGCTGTGGACGCCGATGTTCTCCGAGCCGCACTTCGGCATCATGCCGCTCGTCGCGGGCACCCTCGTGACGACGCTCGTCGCGATCCTCGTCGCCATCCCGCTCGGGACGACCATCGCGATTTATCTGAGCGAGTTCGCGCCGCACAAGGTGCGGGAGTCGATCAAGCCGGTTCTCGAATTGCTGGGCGCGGTGCCGACGGTCGTCTACGGCTATTTCGCACTGCTCGTGGTCACGCCCTTCCTGCAGAAATTCGTGCCGGGCCTACCGGGATTCAACATGCTCTCCGCCGGTCTCGTGATCGGTCTCATGATCGTGCCGTATGTGAGCTCGGTGAGCGAAGATGCGATGCGCGCCGTGCCCAACTACATGCGCGAAGGCTCGTATGCGATGGGCGCGACGCGCCTGCAGACGGCGCTGCGCGTCGTGGTGCCGGGCGCGCTCTCCGGCATCGCGGCCGCCTACATCCTGGGCCTCTCGCGCGCTGTCGGTGAAACCATGGTCGTTGCCGTCGCGGCCGGCATGCAGCCGAATCTCACCTTCGATCCGCGCCAGCCGGCGGAGACGATCACGGCCTTCATCGTGCAGGTGAGCCTCGGCGACCTGCCGCACGGCAGCGTCGGTTACCAGGCGATCTTCGCGGCCGGCCTCGTGCTCATGCTGATGACGCTCGTCTTCAACCTGATCGGATTCTTCCTGACGCGCCGCTTCCGGGAGGTCTACTGAACATGTCCGCGAGCGCGCAGGCAATGCAGCTCGAGCAGATCCGCCGCGATGTCGAGCGGCGCAAGGTGTTCGACAAGCTGTTCGTGATCCTGGGCCTGCTGGTGATGTGCGCGTGCCTCGCGACGCTCTTCGTGCTGTTCGCGAAGCTCGTGAGCGACGGCTCCGAGCGCTTCAGCTGGGAGTTCCTCACGAACTATCCCTCGCGCCATGCCGAGCGGGCCGGCATCCTTGCCGCCTGGGTCGGCACCTCGCTCGTCATGCTGGTGACGGCGCTCGTCGCCGTGCCGGTCGGCGTCATGGCTGCGATCTATCTCGAGGAATACGCGCCGAAGAACTGGTTCACCTCGGTCATCGAGATCAACGTGAACAACCTGGCCGGCGTGCCGTCGATCGTGTACGGCCTGCTCGCGCTGGGCCTGTTCGTGTACCAGTTCGGCCTCGGCTCGAGCATCCTCGCGGCCGGGCTCACGCTCGCGCTCCTCATCCTGCCGGTCGTGATCGTCGCAACCCGCGAAGCGATCCGCTCCGTGCCGAGGACCATCCGCGAGGCGGCCTATGGTCTCGGCGCGACGCGCTGGGAAGTCACGAAGGATCACGTGCTGCCGTATTCCACCGGCGGCATCCTGACCGGCATGATCCTCGGCCTGTCGCGGGCCATCGGCGAGACGGCGCCCATCATCACGATCGGCGCGCTGTCCTTCATCGCGTTCCTGCCGACGTCGCCCTTCAAAGGCGGGTTCCCGTACGTCAGTTTCCAGTGGCTGCTCGATCCCTTTACCGTCATGCCCATCCAGATGTTCAACTGGGTGTCGCGACCCGACCAGGCTTTCCAGGCCAATGCCGCCGCCGCGGGCGCAATCCTGCTCGCCATGACGCTCCTGATGAATGGAGTCGCGATCTATGTCCGTTACCGATTTCGCAAGAAGATCAACTGGTGATCGAGGGCCCATGGAGACCGTTGTGACCCAGGCTGATCTGACCGCCCATGCGCCGCAGGGCCACGACGCGCCGCGCATCGGGATCGCGCCGGAAAGCATCACCCGCAGCGTCGCCGAGCAGCGGCCGTCCATCAAGGCGCGCGCGGAGGGGCTCAACTTTCACTACAGCACGGTGCACGCGCTCAAGAACCTGAGTATCGAGATCCCGGAGCACCGCGTGACCGCGCTCATCGGGCCCTCCGGTTGCGGCAAGAGTACGTTCCTGCGCTGCTTCAACCGCATGCACGACCTCACGCCGGGCGCACGCTACCAGGGCGAGATCATCTTCTACCCGGACAAGTTGAACCTCATCGGGCCGGACGTCGATCCGATCGAGGTGCGCATGCGCATCGGCATGGTGTTCCAGAAGCCGAATCCGTTCCCGAAGACCATTTTCGACAACGTCGCCTACGGCTTGCGCCTGCGCGGCATGCGCAATCGCTCGCTCCTGCAGGAGGAAGCCGAGAAGGCCTTGCGCGCGGCGGCGCTCTGGGACGAGGCCAAGGATCGCCTCGACCAATCGGCGCTCGCGCTCTCGGGTGGCCAGCAGCAGCGGCTTTGCATCGCGCGCGCACTGGCAACGAGCCCGGAGATCCTGCTGTTCGACGAACCGACGTCGGCTCTCGATCCGATCGCTACCGCGAAGATCGAGGAGCTGATCACGACGCTGCGCGAGCAGGTGACGGTGATCATCGTGACGCACAACATGCAGCAGGCCGCGCGCGTTTCGGACTACACGGCCTTCATGTATCTCGGGGAGTTGATCGAGGTCGACGCTACGAGCAAGATCTTCACCAACCCCGGCAAGAAGGCGACGGAAGACTACATCACGGGACGCTATGGCTGAGACGACGGAAACCGACGTGGCCCAGGATTCCCCGGAAGCGGTGCCCGCCCCGGAAGGCCATGCTTCCAAGTCCCTGGAGCAGGGCCTCGCCCGGCTGCGGCTCGAGATGCTGGCGATGGGCGGACTCGTGATCGACCAGGTGGCGGGCGCGAGCGAGGCGTTCATCCTGGGCGACAAGGCGCGCGCCGAGCAAGTGCTCGCCCGCGAGCCGCAGGTGAACGGCTACGACGTCGTCATCGACGAACACAGCGAGCGCTTGCTCGCCTGGCATCAGCCGCTCGCCGTCGACCTGCGGCTGGTGCGTGCGATTACCCGAGCCGCGATCGATCTGGAACGCGCGGGCGACGAAGCACGCAAGGTGGCGAAGATCGCCCTGCGGATCCAGGTGCCCGAGGCGCGCCGCGCCGCGGAGGTGGTGGCGCAACCGGTGCGCCAGATGGCTGAAATCGGACTCGCCATGCTGCGCGATGCCGTGGTCGCGCTCGATACGATGAACGCGGAGCTCGCCGACCAGGTACGGCGCCGCGACAAGGATATCGATGCCGAATTCGAGGCTGCCGTGCGGCGCCTCACGACGCTCATGCTCGAGTCGGCGGACGCGATGCCGGCCGTGCTCGATATCGTGCTCGCCCTGAAGGCCCTCGAACGCATCGGCGATCACGCCAAGAACGTCGCCGAGCAGGTGGTCTTCATCGTGCGCGGCATCGACGTGCGTCATCGCCACGTGGCTGCTGCCCCGGGCGCCGCGCACTGATACCCTCCGTGGGATGTCCGACAAAGCCCGACGCACGCCGGAACTGCTAGCCGCGGTCGATCTCGGTTCGAACAGCTTTCACCTCGTCGTGGCGCGGTTCACGCACGGCCAGCTCACCATCATCGATCGCCTGCGCGAAGCCGTGCGTCTCGCCGAGGCCGTCGATGATCAGGGACGCCTGAGCGGCCCGGCGGTCGCGCGTGCGATGGCCTGTCTCGAACGCTTCGGGCAGCGGTTGCGCGCCGTCGAATCGGACAACGTGCGGGTGGTCGCGACCCATGCGCTGCGCAAGGCGCGCCGCAAGGCGGGATTCCTGGAGCGGGCACGCGCGGCGCTCGGCCACCCGATTGAGATCATTTCAGGGAGTGAGGAAGCGCGCCTCATCTATGTCGGCGTTGCGGCGAGCACGCCGGTCGAGGGCAAGCGGCGGCTCGTGATCGATATCGGCGGCGGCAGCACCGAGCTCATCATCGGTTCCGGGCGCGACATCGATCTCCTCGAGAGCCTCGACATGGGCTGCGTCGCCATGGGCGTGCGCTGCTTCGCGGATGGCAAGCTCTCCGACAAGCGCTTCCGGCGGGCGCGCCTCGCGGCGCGGCTCGAGCTCGAGCCCGTTCGCAGCAAGTTCCTGAAGCTCGGCTGGGACCAGGTCGTCGGCAGTTCCGGCATCGTGCGCGCCATCGCGGACCTCGTGCAGGAAATCGAGGGCAACGATGCGCCGACCACGCTGTCGGCGGTCGAGAGCCTGATCGATCGGGCGATCGCGGCAGAGGATCTCGAGCGGCTGAAACTGCCGGGTATCTCGGATGACCGCCTGGCGGTGCTGCCCGGCGGCCTCGCGATCCTGGCCGAGCTCATCGACGTCTTCGCCCTCAAGGGGCTGCGCTCGACGGAAGGGGGGCTGCGCGAAGGCCTCCTCTACGACATGATCGGCCGCATCACCAACGAGGACGCGCGCGTCCGCAGCGTCCGGGCGCTGGCGCGGCGCTTTCACGTCGACGCGGAGCAGGGCGAGCGGGTCGCCGACGCGGCGGCCACGCTCCTGTCACAGGTGCGGGGAGCCTGGGATCTGGACGACCCGCATGCGGACCTGGTGCTGCGCTGGGCGGCGGAGTTGCATGAAGTCGGCCTCGACCTGTCGCATTCCCGTTATCACCTGCACGGGGCGTATCTCGTCGAAAATGCGGATCTCCCGGGCTTCGGGCGCGAAGAGCAACGGCTGCTGGCAGCGCTCATTCGCGGCCATCGCCGCAAGGTGAACCTCGAGGGCGTCGAGGAGCTGCTTTCACCCTGGCACCTGCGGGCCGAGTACCTGGTCATCCTGCTGAGGATCGCGGTGCTCCTGCATCGCGGCCGCGAAGGAGCCCGCTGCGACCTCAAGGCCGTGCCCAAGGGACGCACGCTGACGCTCGAGTTTCCGGACGGCTGGCTCGCCGAGCACCCCTTGACCACGGCCGATCTCCTGCAGGAAGCCGATTTGCTGAAGTCGATCGATTTCCGGCTGCGGGTGATCTGAATTGGCCATGAAACGCCGTCGCACCAAGCCGAGGCCCGCTGCCACCGAGCGCGCGGTCAGTCCGGCCCGCGCGGCGATCGCCCGTCTCATCCAGCGATTGGCCCTGCGCATTGCGCGGAGCGCCGAGGCGGTGAGGCGCAACCCGGGCCCCGAGAATCTGCATGCCCTGCGCATCGACGTGCGCCGGGCGCGCGCCGTCCTCCGTGCGCTCGAAGGCGAGCTCAATCCGCGCCTCAACGCCGAACTCAACTTCGATCTCAAGAACCTCACGCGCGAGACCGGCCGCTTGCGCGACGCCGACGCGCGCCGGCAGCTCCTGCTGCCGCGGATCCGTGCGACGCTCGATCTGCCGATTGCGCTCAAGCGGGATTGCGCGTCGCTCATCGAGCAGGCGCGCGTCGACGAACACCGGGTGCTGAAGTCGCGGATGCACGAATCGGCCTGGACACAGAGACTCGAGCGCATCCGGACGCTCGCCCGCAATGCCGAGCTGGTCGCGTGGCTGACGCAGGGAACCGGCGACGTGGTGACCCTCGCATTGAGCCGCGGCCTCAGGGACCTGCAACGACGCATGCGACGGCGCGGCGGCGGAGCCGGACGGCTGCATCGGCTGCGGCGTCGCATTCGCGATACCCGCTATCAAGCGGAGACGCTGGTGCCGATCGCGCGTCGGCGTGCGACCCCACTCGCGAAGATGTTGCAGAAACTGCAGGATCGGCTGGGTAGTGCCCACGATCACATGGAGGCCCGGCGATTCCTGGTTCAGGACCTGCTGCCCCTCGAGGCAAGGGCGGCGCTCGCCGCTCGGCTCGACCGGGAACTCGCCCGGCAAATCCGTCGCTGCCGCAAGAAACTGCGCGCCGTCGCTGCCAAGCCACCGAAGCACTGGACCGCCTGGAGCGTGGCTGCAAAATGATAAAACTCAGCCGCTTAGAGCGCTTATGTTACGTGAAGTCCATGGCAAGGCCGAATGCCTCAAGGCGTCGCGTCGCGTGTCAGCAGCTCATTCTGCGCATTGCGCGGCGGGTTCGCGCCGGGCGCCAGGCGCTTGAATTCCCCATTCGGCTCGAGCTTCCACGCCAGCGTGTTGTCTTCGAGGTAGCGGTCGAGGTCCTCGAGGATGCGGGCGCGATGGGCCGCATCGTCGATCGGAAAGCACACCTCGACGCGCCGGTGGAGATTGCGCTCCATCCAGTCCGCGCTCGAGCAGAACAGTTCCTCGTTGCCGTCGTTGTGGAAGTAGAAGACGCGCGAGTGCTCGAGGAAGCGGCCGACGATGGAGCGCACGTTGATCGTTTCGGAAACGCCCGGCACGCCCGGCCGCAGCGCGCAGATGCCGCGCACGATCAAGTCGATCTGCACGCCGGCCCGGGACGCATCGTAGAGCGCTGCGATCACCTGCGGTTCCACGAGCGCGTTCATCTTCGCAATGAGATGCGCGGCGCGCCCGGCGCGTGCGTTGTCCGCTTCGCGCGCGATGCGCGAGAGCAAGCCTTCGTGCAGCGTGAACGGCGATTGCAGGGCACGGCGCAGGGTCGGCGTGCGGGCAAGTCCCGTCAGTTGCATGAAGACGTCGTGTACGTCCTCGCCGAGATCGCGGTCCGCCGTGAGGAGCCCGTAGTCCGTGTAAACGCGCGCCGTGCTCACGTGATAGTTGCCGGTGCCGAGGTGGCAGTAGCGGCGCAGCTCGCCGTGCTCGCGGCGCACGACCATCAGTAGCTTTGCATGCGTCTTGAACCCGACCACGCCGTAGACGACGTGCGCGCCCGCCGCCTGCAGCTGCGTCGCGACCTCGATATTCGCCGCCTCATCGAAGCGGGCGCGCAGTTCCACGACCACCGTGACGTCCTTGCCGGCTCGCGCAGCGTCGACGAGCGCGGAGACGATCGATGAGTCGTTGCCCGCGCGGTAGAGCGTCTGCTTGATGGCGAGCACCTGCGGGTCGGAGGCCGCTTGCCTCAGGAAATCGACCACGGGCGCGAACGATTCGAACGGGTGATGCAGCAGGATGTCGCGGGTGCGGATGGCCGCGAACATGTCATCGACCCCGCGCAGCGCCTGGGGAATGCCCGGTGTGAAGGGTGGATACTTGAGGTCCGGCCGGTCGATGAGATCGTAGAGTCCCATCAGCCGGTTGAGATTCACCGGCCCTTCGACCTGGAACAGGTCCTCGGGCGCGAGCGAGAACTGCTCGAGCAGGAATTCGACGATGTCCTTCGGGCAGTCGTAGGAGGTCTCGAGCCGGACTTCATCTCCGTAGCGGCGCGAGGCGAGCTCGCCCTTCACGGCGCGCAGCAGGTCCTCCGCTTCCTCTTCTTCCACTAGCAGGTCGCTGTTACGCGTGACACGGAACTGGTAGCAGCCCTCGACCTTGAGGCCCGGAAAGAGCTCCGCGACGAATGTCTGGATGATGGTCGAAAGGTAGATCGCCTGCGCACCCGGTGGAGTCGCGCCCGGAACCGCGATGACGCGCGGGAGCGAGCGGGGCGCCTGCAGCACGACGAGCGCGCCGCGCCGGCCGAACGCATCCGTGCCCGAGAGCCGTACGATGAAATTGAGGCTCTTGTTCTGGATGCGCGGAAACGGGTGCGCCGGGTCGAGCGCGAGCGGGCTCAGGACGGGCTCCACCTGGTCATTGAAATAGCGGCGCAGGAATTCGTGCTGGGCGGGCGTCGTGCGCGCGCCCTGCAGGATCGTGATGCCGGCGTCGCTCAGCGCCGGCTGGATCTCGTTATTGAGGATGCGGTACTGCTCGCGGACGAGGCGCGTAGCGCGCTCGTGAATGGCGGCGAGTTGTTCGCGCACGCCGAGGCCGTCGGCGCCCGGCGCCACCGAGCCGGCATCGAGGCGTTGCTCGAGGCCCGCTACCCGGATCTCGAAGAATTCGTCGAGATTGGCGCAGGAGATCGCCAGGAACCGCACGCGCTCAAGGAGCGGGACCGTGGCATCGCGCGCCTGTTCGAGCACGCGATGATTGAATTCGAGGAAGCTGAGCTCCCGGTTGATGTAGTGCGCGGGCGCGCGCACATCCTCGACGACCGTTTCGTCGGTCATCGGCCGGCGGCTGTTGTCGGGCTCACGGCGCAGCATGCTGGCGGGCGTTTGTGACGCTGGGGTGACGAGCGGAACGATAACGGGTTCGTTCGCGGGCGGACTGACGGACTTCACATTATGTTCCATGGCTAGTCCGCCGGCCGCAGCAGGTCGTTGAGAGAGGTCTTGGCCCGCGTCGCGGCATCGACGCGCTTCACGATCACCGCGCAATAGAGGCTGTATTTCCCGTCCGCGGACGGCAGGCTCCCGGAAACGACGACCGATCCCGGCGGCACCCGTCCGTAGCTCACCGCGCCGGTCGCGCGGTCGTAGATGCGCGTGCTCTGGCCGAGGTAGACGCCCATCGAAATGACGGATCCCGCGCCGACGATTACGCCCTCGACCACTTCGGAACGGGCGCCGATGAAGCAGTCGTCCTCGATGATGGTCGGGCTTGCCTGCAGGGGTTCGAGCACGCCGCCGATGCCGGCGCCGCCCGACAGGTGCACGTTGCGGCCGATCTGCGCGCAGGAGCCGACCGTCGCCCAGGTGTCGATGAGGCTGCCGCTCGCGACATGCGCGCCCACGTTCACGTAGCTCGGCATGAGCACGACGTTCGGCGCGAGGTACGCGCCCTTGCGCACGACCGCGTGCGGAACGACCCGCACGCCTGCGGCCTTGAAGCCCGCCGCATCCGTCGACGCATACTTGAGCGGCACCTTGTCGTAGAAGCGCGTGAAGCCGCCGTCCGTCACGGCGTTCTCGTTGATGCGAAACGACAGCAGTACGGCCATCTTCAACCACTGGTTCACTCTCCACGTGCCGTCCGCGGGCTCTGCGACCCGCTGTTCGCCGCGGTCGAGCCGGTCGATCGCCTCGCCGACCGCGCTCCTCACGTCGGCCGGACAGCGATCCGGCGCGAGTTCCTGGCGGCGCTCGAACGCACTTTCGATCACGGCCCTGAGGCTCTCGTGACTCATTTATCTTCCTTCGATGAAGGCGCGGATGCGGCCGGCGGCTTCGATGCATTCGTCGACGCCGGCTACCAGCGAAAGGCGCACGCGGCCGCGGCCGGGGTTGCCCTTCCCGCTGTCGCGCGCAAGGTAGGAGCCCGGCAGCGCCGTCAGGTTCTTGCGCGCATAGAGGTCGCGCACGAAGAGCTCGTCGTCACCCGCGACGTCCGGCCACAGGTAGAACGCGGCGTCCGGCCGGCTCACGTTCAGGACGGGTTCCAGGATCGGCAGCACGCGCGAGAATTTCTCGACGTAGAGGCGCCGGTTCGCGGCCGCGTGCGCATCGTCGCTCCAGGCCGGAATGCTCGCGAGTTGCGTGTGCACCGGCACGGCACAGCCGTGATACGTGCGATAGAGGCGATACGCCTGGATGAGCGCGGGATCGCCCGCGGCGAAGCCCGAGCGCAGCCCGGGAACACTCGAGCGCTTGGAGAGGCTGTGGAACACGATGCAGTTCTGCCAACGCTCGCGCCCGGTGGCGGCGCCGGCATTGAGGAGGCTCGGCGGGGGCGAGTGCTCATCGAGGTAGATGTCGGCGTAGCACTCGTCGGAGGCGACGATGAAGCCATACCGGTCGGCAAGTGCCAGGACCCGCTTGAGGTACTCGAGCCCCATGACCGCGCCGCTCGGGTTCCCGGGCGTACATAGAAAGAGGAGTCGGCAGCGGCGCCAGACGTCCTCGGACACCGAATCGAGATCCGGGAGATAGCGTGTGCCGGCCGAGGCCGGCAGGAAACAGGGCTCCGCGCCGGAGAGGAACGCCGCGCCTTCATAGATCTGATAGAACGGGTTCGGCATGACGACGAGCGGACGCGTGCGCGCGTCGATGACCGTCTGCACGAACGAGAACAGGCCCTCGCGCGTGCCGCTCACCGGCAGCACCATCGTTTCCGCATCGACGCTGCCGGCGGCAAGAGCGAAGCGCCGTTCGAGCCAGCGCGCCGCCGCGCCACGCAGCTCGGGCAACCCGTGCGTCGCCGGGTAGGTGTCGAGCGATGCAAGCGAGCGGCGCAGCGCCTCGATGACGAATTCCGGCGGCGCGTGCCGCGGTTCGCCGATCGACATGCCGATGTGTTTCAGATCCGCCGGCGGCCGCTGGCCCGCCTTCAACTCGTTGAGGCGCTCGAACGGGTAGGGCGGCAGTCGCGCAAGGGCCGGATTCATGGGGGCGCGGCTATCCGCGCCGGTCGAGCGATTCGACCAGGCGCGCCGCGAGCCTCTGGCCGGCAGCCTCCGTCAACGGCTGGCCGTCTTCGCCGGTCACGTAAAACACGTCCTCCGCCCGCTCGCCGACGGTGACGATGCGGGCGCCGTGGATGTCCACCCGCTCGGTCATGAAGATCCGGCCGATCACGGACAGGAGGCCCGGCCGGTCGCCTGTGACGAGGTCGAGGATCGTCCGGTCGTTGCGCGCATCGTGGCTCAGGTTCACCTGCGTCGCGGTCGCGAAGAGGCGCACCTGGCGCGGCGCGCGGCGCGTCACCATGAGATCCGCGCCGTCCGGCTGATGGAGGTTATTGGTGAGGGCGTTCTCGATCTCGCGAATGCGGTCGGTGTCGGCGATCGCGACGCCACTGCCCTCGAGCACCAGGTAGGTCTCGATGCTGAAGCCGTTGGCGGTCGGCGTGATGCGCGCGTCCAGGATGTTGAGGCCGAGCTGGTCGAGCACGGCCGTGGTGCGTGCGAAGCTGTGCTGGCGATGCGGCGTGTACGTGAAGATCGCGGTGCCGCCGCGTTCACTCTGCTGGCGCACGCTCACCAGCGGCCCTTCGTCGCCCGCGGCTTCGCGTTGCGCGATCAGCGCGGTGTGCCAGGCGATCTCCTCGGGCGTGTGCCGCAGGAAATACGTGTCGGTGAGATGCTTCCACACGTGCTGCACGGCCGACGGCACGACCTTGGCCGTCGCCAGGAGCTCGCGCGCCGTGCCCTGCGTTTCCGCGATGAGCTCATCCTGGTCGATCGGGCTTTCGAGTCCGCGCCGCAAGGCCCGCTTGGTGCGTTCGTAGAATTCCTCGAAGAGCGAGGACTTCCAGGAATTCCACAGCTTCGGATTGGTGCCGCGCACGTCGGCCACCGTCAGCAGGTACAGGTGATCAAGGTGCGTCTGGTCGCCGACGGTGTGGGCGAAGTCGTGGATGACCTTCGGATCCGAGGTGTCCTTCTTCTGCGAGGTCATCGAGAGGATGAGGTGGTTCTTCACCAGCCATGCGACCAGGCGCGCATCGTAGCGGCCGAGGCCCTGCTCGAGGCAGAACGCCTCCGCGTCCACGGCCCCGAGTTCCGAGTGATCGCCGCCGCGGCCCTTCGCGATGTCGTGGAAGAGCGCGGCGAGATACACGAGTTCGGGGCGGGGCAGCGCCTTCATGATGCGCGAGAGCGAGGGGAACTCGTGGTCGTACTTCGGCATCGCGAAGCGCCTGAGGTTCGACACGACGAAGAGCGTGTGCGCGTCCACCGTGTAAGCGTGGAACAGGTCGTACTGCATGCGGCCGACGATGCGGCCGAAAGCCGGTATGTAGCGGCCGAGCACGCCGTAGAGATTCATGCGCCTGAGTTCATGCGTGACGCCCTGGGGAGCACGCAGGATTTCGATGAAGAGCCGGTGGTGGCGCGGGTTCTGGCGGAACTCCTCGTCGATGAGCCAGAGATTGCGCCCGACGAGACGGATGGTCTCGGCGCGCACGCCGCGTACCTCCGGATGCTGCTGCAGCAGGGCGAAGAGCTCGAGCAGGGCGCCCGGATTGCGCGCGAAGACCTCGGGGCCCGTGACTTCGAGGTACTCATTGCGGATCTGGAAGCGCGCGTTCAGTGGCACCGACGGCGTCGACTTCTGCAGGATGGCCTCGCGGAAGAGCTGCAGCAGGAGCTCGTTCAGGAGGCTCACGTCCATCACCGTGCGGTAGTAGCGCTGCATGAACTGCTCGACCGCGAGCGTGTAGGTCGCATCCTCGTAGCCGAACAGGGTGGCGAGCTTCGCCTGGTGATCGAACAGCAGGCGGTCTTCGCGGCGGCCCGTCGTCACGTGCAGGGCGAAGCGCACCTTCCACAGGAACGCCTGCGCGTTCCGCAGCTTGCGCAATTCGTTGCCGGTGAGGAAGCCGTGCTTCACCAGCTCATCGAGCGTGTCGGTGCCGAAGTGACGCTTCGCGACCCAGCCGATGGTCTGGATGTCGCGCAGGCCCCCGGGGCCCGTCTTCACGTTCGGCTCGAGGTTGTACGCCGTGTCGTGATGGCGCGCGTGCCGCTGCTGCTGCTCCTTGACCTTGGCCTCGAAGAATTCGGCCGAGGACCAGAGCGATTCCGGCGCGAGCGCACGGCGCATCGCGCTGAAGAGCGGTTCCGGTCCCGCGAGCAGCCGCGCTTCGAAGAGCGTCGAGGCGGTGCTGATGTCCGCGAGGCTCTCGCGCTGGCAGTCGTCGATCGTGCGCACGCTGTGGCCGATCTCGAGCCCCATGTCCCAGAGCGTCGCCAGGAATCTCTCGAGGCCCTGCTGCCAGGCGGTGGATTCGGTTTTCGGGACGAGGATCAGCACGTCGATGTCGGATGCCGGATGCAGCTCCCCGCGTCCATAGCCGCCGACGGCGATCAGCGCGAGGTCGCGCGTCTCGCGGCCCGCGTCGTGGGTCCAGGCCGCGACGAGCAGGGCGTCGACCAGGCGCGCGCGGTCGCGCACTAGCTGCTCGACCGGCTCGTCACGGGAAAACCGCTCGCGCAGCTCCTTGTCGCCGTGCTCGAGTGCCGCGCGGAACGCCGCAAGCGAATGGCCGCCCGCGGCGAGGCGCGACGGGATCGTTTCAAGGTACAGCCAGTGGGTTTCGGCGGTGGCGGGCGCGCCGCCGTCTTCGGCATCTTCGGGAATTACCGCGTTCATGGCGTCGGGGTCAGTGCCGGTCCGCGGCGCTCAAGGTCATCACTTCATAGCCGGTCGGCGTCACCAGGATCGTGTGCTCCCATTGCGCCGACAGGGAATGATCCCGTGTCACCACGGTCCAGCCGTCGGGCAGCACGCGGGTCGCGGGCTTGCCGGCGTTCACCATCGGCTCGATCGTGAAAGTCATGCCCGCGACCAGCTCTTCGAGCGTACCGGCGCGGCCGTAGTGCAGCACTTGCGGGTCTTCGTGGTACACGCGGCCGATGCCGTGGCCGCAGTACTCGCGGACGACGGAAAAGCCCCGCGATTCGACCAGCGTCTGGATCGCATGGCCGATGTCACCCAGGTGCGCGCCGGGCCGGACCTGCTCGATGCCGTGCCACATCGCCTCGAAGCAGGTCTCGGTCAGCCGCAGGGCCTGGATGGCGGGCTTGCCCACGTAGTACATGCGGCTGGTGTCGCCGTGGAATCCGTCCTTGATCACGGTCACGTCGATATTGATGATGTCGCCGTTCTTCAATGCCTTGTCGCCCGGGATGCCGTGGCAGACGACGTGATTGACCGAAGCGCAGATCGTCTTCGGGAAGCCCTTGTAGCCGACGTTCGCCGGAATCGCCTGCTGGGCGCCGACGATGAAATCGTGGCACAGGCGGTCGAGTTCATCGGTGGTCACGCCCGGGACCACGAAGGCGCCGATCATGTCGAGTACGTCGGCCGCGAGCCGGCCCGCCACCCGCATTTTCTGCTGCTCGGCGGCGTTCTTGATCGAGATGTTTCGGGGTCTGACGGCGGAGTCCATCGGGGGGTCGGTTCTTTGGCTAACGCGTTGTTTCGTCAGCGGGTGCATGGTATAAAGCGCGGCCTTTTTTGGCAAACAACCCACACGCGTGCCGTCACGAGCGGAGGGGTGTCGGGAGGAGGGCGACCTTTCCTCTCGATTTCCGACCGGGGCACGCGGAGGCATAACCCCGACAGGAGCTATTTTCATGGCCAGCGTGTCCATGCGACAGATGCTGGAAGCGGGCGTCCATTTCGGACACCAGACCCGCTTCTGGAACCCGAAGATGTCCCCTTTCATCTTCGGCGAACGTAACAAGATCCACATCATCAATCTCGAGAAGACGCAGCCGCTCTACGTGCAGGCCGCGAACTTCGTGAAGCAGATCGTCGCCGACGGCGGCAAGGTGCTGTTCGTCGGCACCAAGCGCTCCGCGCGCGATGCGGTCCTGAAGGAAGCGCAGCGCTGCGGCATGCCGTACGTGAACCAGCGCTGGCTCGGCGGCATGCTGACCAACTTCAAGACCATCCGCCAGTCGATCAAGCGGCTGAGCGAGATCGAAGAGCTCGCCGCGAACGGCACGCTCGACAAGCGCGGCAAGAAAGAAGCGCAGATGCTCCGCCGTGAAATGGAAAAGCTCCTGAAGAGCCTCGGCGGCATCAAGGACATGGGGTCGCTCCCGGACGTCATGTTCGTCATCGACGTCGGCCACGAGAACATCGCCGTGCACGAGGCGCGCAAGCTCGAGATCCCGGTGGTCGCGGTCGTCGACACGAACTGCTCGCCCGATGGCATCGACTACGTCATCCCGGGCAATGATGACGCCATGCGCGCCATCCAGCTCTACGCCGCCGGCATCGCCGACGCGGTGCTCGAAGGCAAGTCGGCCATGCCGGAAGTGCCGGCCGGCGAAGACGAGTTCGTCGAGCTCGACGAGGAAGGCAATCCGCGCAAGCGCGGCGCCCCCAAGCGCAAGGCGCCGGCGAACGTGCGCAAGAAGGCGCCGGCGAAGCGCAAGGCGCTCGCTCCGAAGGCCGGCCCGGGCGAACCCGTGGTGGAAGCTGAAATCGATGTCGATGAAATCGTCGATATCGACGAGGCGGACCCGACGGGCGAGAAGTTCATGGCGGCCCGCGCGGCCGCGCGGCGCAACAAGCCGGCCGTGGCTGCCAAGCCTGCCGTGCCGGGAGCTGCACCTGCGGAAGCGGCGGCCGGTCCGGCTGCCGCGGCTGAGCCGGCTTCCGCGGCTGAGCCGGCTGCGGCGGCTGACAAGCCCGACGACAAGAAAGCCTGATAGCTTCGAAGGACGATGACGATCATGGTGACCGCCGATCTCGTGAAGCAACTGCGTGAACGCACAGGCGCCGGCATGATGGAGTGCAAGAAGGCGCTGGTCGCGACCCACGGCGACGCCGACGCCGCGGCGGAACAGCTGCGCGTGCAGGGCCTTGCCAAGGCCGACAAGAAGTCGTCGCGCGTTGCCGCCGAGGGCATCCTCGTCATCGAACGCTCCGGCCTCAAGGCGGCGATGGTGGAGGTCAACTGCGAAACCGACTTCGTCGCGAAGCAGGACGACTTCCAGGGCTTTGCGCGCACAGTCGCCGCCCGGGCGCTCGCGTCCGGCGTTGTCGATGTCGCGCCACTGCTCGCGCAACGCGATGCGGGCGGCCAGCCGCTCGAGGAAGTCCGCAAGAGCCTCGTCGCAAAGATCGGCGAGAATATTTCCGTGCGACGCATTGCCGCGCTCACGGCCCCGACCGCGCTCGGCAGCTACCTGCACGGCACGCGCATCGGCTGCCTCGTCGCCCTCAAGGGCGGCACCGAAGAGCTCGCGCGCGACATCGCGATGCACGCTTCGGCGATGAACCCGGAATACGTCAGCGCGGCCGAAGTGCCCGCGGAAATACTCGAGAAGGAACGCGCGATCTTCGCCGAGCAGGTGAAGGGCGAGCACAAGCCTGCCGAGATCCTCGCCAGGATGATCGAGGGCAAGCTTCGCAAGCGCCTCGCCGAGGTCACGCTCCTCGGCCAGCCGTTCGTGAAGGACGACAAGCTCACCGTGGAGAAGCTCCTGAAGAGCGCCGGCGCCGAGGTGACAGGCCTCGTGCGCTACGAGGTCGGCCGGGGCATCGAGAAGAAGACCGGCGATTTCGTGGCCGAAGTCATGGCCACGGTGAAGGGCGCACACTAACGATCCCGCGAGGAAACCGGCCGTGGCGCAAGACGACAGCAAGATCCACGCCGGCGGCAAGTTGAAGCCGCGTTACAGCCGCGTTCTCGTCAAGATGAGCGGCGAAGCGCTCATGGGAGGCGGGGACTACGGCATCGATCCCGAGATGCTGAAACGCATCGCCGGCGAAGTGCGCGACGTGCGCGCGCTCGGCATCGACCTCGCGATCGTCATCGGCGGCGGCAACATCTTTCGCGGCGCGGGCCTCGCCCGGGCCGGCATGGACCGCGTCACCGCCGACCACATGGGCATGCTCGCGACCGTGATGAATTCGCTCGCGCTGCAGGACGCCCTCGAGAACCTCGAGATCCACACGCGCGTCATGTCGGCCATCCGCATCAACCAGGTGTGCGAGGACTTCATCCGCCGGCGCGCCGTGCGTCACATGGAGAAGGGCCGCGTCGTGATCTTCGCCGCCGGCACCGGCAATCCCTACTTCACGACCGATACCGCCGCGAGCCTGCGCGCGATCGAGATCAACGCCGAGCTCCTGCTGAAGGCGACCAAGGTGAACGGCGTCTATTCCGACGATCCCGTGCGCAACCCGAAGGCCGTGCGCTACGACCACCTGACCTTCGACAAGGTGCTCACCGATCGCCTGAACGTGATGGACGCGACCTCGATCGTCATGTGCCGCGACAACAACCTGCCGCTCAGGGTGTTCAATCTCGGCAACGCCGGGGAGCTCATCCGTATCGTCAAAGGCGAGAACTTCGGCACGCTCGTCGACAACAACGGCGCCGGTTGAACGGGCCGAAGCCAAGCGGAGTACCGCCATGCCAGAAGACATCCGCAAAGACGCGACGCTTCGCATGCAGAAATGCGTGCAGACCTTTCGCGGCGAACTGAAGAAGCTGCGCACCGGCCGTGCGTCGCCGAGCCTCGTCGAGCACCTGCGCGTCGAGTACTACGGCAACTCCGTGCCGCTCAACCAGGTGTCGAACATCGTTGCCGAGGATGCGCGGACGCTCGCCATCACGCCCTGGGAAAAAGCCATGGTGCAGGTGATCGAGAAGGCGATCCACAAGTCGGACCTGGGCCTGAGCCCGACGACCGCCGGTACCGTGATCCGCATTCCGCTGCCGCCCCTCACCGAGGAGCGGCGCCGCGATCTCACCAAGGTCGTGAAGCACGAAGCGGAAAATGCCCGCGTCGCGGTGCGCAACGTGCGCCGCGAAGTCATGAACGACCTGAAGGAAATGCTCAAGGAAAAGATGCTGAGCCAGGACGACGACCGGCGCGCGCAGGAGGAAGTGCAGAAGCTCACCGACAAACATGTCGCCGAGATCGATCAGGCGGCCGCCGAGAAGGAAAAGGAACTGATGCAGGTCTGAAGGTCGAGGCCTGCCCGCAAGTTCCAGAACGTCCCGTGCCCCAAGCGCCCGCCGCATTGCCGCGCCACGTGGCCATCATCATGGATGGCAACGGGCGCTGGGCCGAAGCGCGCGGCCTGCCGAGACACCAGGGTCACAGGGCCGGCGTCGAGGCGGTGCGCGAGAGCGTGCGCCGCTGCGCGGAGCTAAGGGTCGAAGTGCTGACCCTGTTCGCGTTCTCGAGCGAGAACTGGCGCCGCCCGGCCGAGGAAGTCGGACTGCTCATGGACCTTTTCATGGAAGCGCTTGCGCGCGAACTCGACGAGCTCGATGCGAAGGGCGTGCAGATCGCGTTCATCGGTCGCCGGCAGGAGCTCGCGGTGCGGCTGCAGTCGCGCATGCTGGAAGCCGAGGAGCGCACGCGGGCCAACCAGGGCCTGAAGCTTCGAATCGCGGTCGCGTACGGCGGCCGTGCCGATATCGTCGACGCGGCGCGCAGGCTCGCCGCGCTCTGCACGAGCGGGGCGTTGCGGGCGGCGGAGATCGATGAGGGCCGTGTCGGCGCGGAACTGGCGCTCGGCACGCTCCCCGATCCCGACCTTTTCATCCGCACGGGCGGCGAACGGCGCATCAGCAATTTTCTCCTCTGGAACCTCGCGTACGCCGAGCTCTACTTCACCGACCACTTGTGGCCGGACTTCAACCGGGCGGCGTTCGATGACGCGCTCGAATTCTTCGCGGGCCGCGAGCGCCGCTTCGGGCTCACCGGCCAGCAAGTGAAGGCGGGCTGAGGCATGCTGCGCCAGCGGGTCATGACTGCGGTGATCGGCGTGCTGGTGCTCGTCATCATCGTCTTCCTGCTGCCGCCCGCCGTCGCGCTCGCTTGCTACGCCGCGGCGATCGTATTTGCAGCCTGGGAATGGTCGGCGCTCGTGCGTCTCGACGGGCATCTCGCGCGTGTTGCGTACGTCGCCGCCATCGCGGCCATGATGGCGCTTGCCTCGCACTACGCCGTCGCCCCCGGGATCTATCGCCAGCTCCTCATCCTGACGGCGGTCTGGTGGCTGCTCGCGCTGGTGTGGCTCGCGTTTTTCCCCGAGCGCGTGAGCCGCGCCGGGGCCGCGATCGCGGGAGCGCTGGTGCTGGTGCCGGCCTGGATCACGCTGAGCCAGCTGCAGCTGCGCGAGGACCGCGGTCCGCAACTCGTTTTCTACGTGCTTTGCCTCGTCTGGGCCGCGGACATCGGTGCCTATTTCATCGGCCGCCGCTTCGGCCAGCGACGCCTCGCGCCGCGCGTGAGCCCGAGCAAGACCTGGGAAGGTGTGGCGGGCGGCGTCGCGGGCGCAGCCCTCATCGCGGCCGTCGGCGCGCAACTGTTCGCGGCGCCGCTCCTCGCCTTCGTGCTCCTGAGCATCGGCGTCGCTATCGCCTCGATCGTGGGCGACCTGACCGAGAGCATGTTCAAGCGCTTCGCGGGTCTCAAGGACAGCGGCAATTTCATCCCGGGCCACGGCGGGATCCTCGATCGCATCGACAGTGTGACGGCCGCCGTGCCGCTGTTCGTACTCGGGCTCGCGTTTCTCGGGGAGAGCGTATGGTCGGCGTGACCGTGCTCGGCTCGACCGGCACCATCGGCGTGAACACGCTCGATGTGATCGCGCGTCATCCCGATCGATTTTCCGTCGTGGCGCTTGCGGCGCGCAGCGATCATGCGCGGCTCTTCGAGCAGTGCCTGCAGCATGCGCCGCAAATCGCCGTCCTCGTGGACGAGGCCGCGGCACGCACGCTGCGCACGCGCCTCGCGGCCGCGGGTGCGCGGACCGAGGTGCTCTCGGGTGAGAAGGCCCTCGACGAAGTGGCCGCGCACCCGCAAACCGGCGTGGTGATGGCCGGCATCGTCGGTGCGGCCGGCCTCATGTCGGCGTTCGCCGCGGCCCGCGCGGGCAAGCGATTGCTGCTCGCGAACAAGGAGGCGCTCGTGATGGCGGGCGAGCTCCTCATCGACGCCGTCGCGGCGGGCGGCGCGCAACTCATTCCGATCGACAGCGAGCACAACGCCATCTTCCAGTGCCTGCCCGCGACCAGCGTCGGCGGTCGTCGCACCGCGGGCGTACGCCGGATCATCCTGACGGCTTCGGGCGGGCCGTTCATCGACGCCTCGCAGGATCGCCTCGAACGCGCGACGCCCGCGGAGGCCTGCGCGCATCCACGCTGGGTGATGGGGCGGAAAATCTCCGTCGATTCGGCGACGCTCATGAACAAGGGCCTGGAGCTCATCGAGGCCTGCCGCCTCTTCGGCGTCGCGCCCGAGGAGGTCGAAGTCGTCATCCACCGCGACAGCATCATTCATTCGCTGGTCGAGTACGTCGACGGGTCGGTGCTCGCCGAGCTCGGCCATCCCGACATGCGCACGCCGATCGCGCATGCGCTCGCCTGGCCGGAGCGCATCGTCTCCGGTGTACAATCGCTCGATCTCGTCGGTATCGGGCGGCTCAGCTTCGAGGCGCCGGACACGGCGAGATTTCCCTGTCTCGCTCTCGCGCAGCAGGCCGCCCGGCTCGGCGGCACCGCGCCCGCGGTTTTGAATGCGGCCAACGAGCTCGCGGTGCAGGCGTTTCTCGGGGGCGAGGTGAACTTTACGGCGATCGCGGATGTCATTGGTCGGGTGCTCGAGCGGCACGAGGTGGGAGTAGTGCAAAGCCTGGACGATGTGCTGGCGGCGGACGCCTGGGGCCGCCGCGCGGCGACGGCTGCGCTCAACGAGCGCTGCGGAGCCGTCGCTTGATGACGCTCGCCGGCAATCTCGTGTGGTGGATCGGGGGATTCATCGTCGCGGTCGGAATCCTGGTCGCCGTGCACGAGTTCGGACACTTCTGGGTCGCGCGCCGGCTCGGCTTCAAGGTCGAGCGCTTCAAGATCGGCTTCATGAAGACGCTCTGGTCGCGCCGGCTCGGTGACGGCGAGACCGAATTCGCGATCGGCGCGGTGCCGCTCGGCGGCTACGTCAAGATGCTCGACGAACGCGACGGGCCGGTGGATCCGAAGGACCTGCCGCGCTCGTTCACGCGCCGCCCGGTCTGGCAGCGCATCCTGGTGCTGCTCGCGGGCCCTGGTTTCAATCTCCTCTTTGCGGTCCTCCTGTACAGCATCATCAGCGCCGTACCGACGGACATGCGCCGGCTCGTGGTGGGGGCGGTTTTCACCGACACGCCGGCCGCGCGGGCCGGGCTCAAGCCGGACGACGAATTCGTCAGCATCAATGGCCGCGCCACGAGCGTCGCCGAGTTCCCGCTGGAACTCGTGCGGCAATTCATCGATGCCCCCGAGGTGACGGTCGGTGTGAGCTCGCCGGGACGCGGCGCACGCGATGTCACGCTGAAGCTCACCGACGAGCAGCAGCGTGCCGTCATCGACGGCGATCCGCTCGAGCTGCTCGGTTTTACCTTCTGGGCGCCGGATGACCGGGCCGTCGTCCTCGAGGTGACGCCCGACGGCCCGGCGCAGGCCGCGGGCATCAGGAAGGGCGATCGCATCCTCGGTATCGACGGACAGCTGTTGCGCAACACCTACGCTGCGCGCCAGGTGATCGGGACGCGGGGCGGAATGACCGTGCCCGTGCGCATCGAGCGCGCAGGCGAAATACTCGAAATACCGGTTGCCGTGCGCACCGTGACCGAGAAGGGTCGGCGCTTCGGCAAGATCGGCATCGGCTTCGACCCGAGCCCGGAAGTTGCCCGGCCGGCGAAATTCCCGCGTTCGATGATCGTCACGCAGCGGCTCGGCCTGGTTGAGGCGTTCGCGATGGGCTTCACGACCACGCGCAGCACCTGCGAGATCACCGTGACGATCCTCTGGAAGATGGTCACCGGCAAGGTCTCACCGCGCAACCTCGGCGGGCCGGTGTCGATTGCCCGGGCGGCGGGAGATTCGGCGCGCGCCGGCCTCTTTCCATTCCTGCAGCTCCTTGCGTTCATCAGCGTCAGCCTCGCGATCCTGAACCTCTTGCCGGTGCCGGTGCTCGACGGCGGCCAGATCGTCTATCAGCTGGCCGAGGCGCTGCGCGGGCGGCCGCTTTCGGAACGCGCCCAGGTGCTCGGCCAGCAGATCGGGCTCGTGATGATCGCGGTGCTGCTGTCGTTCGTGCTCGTCAACGATTTCACTCGAAATTTCTAAGAAGAAGTCAAAGGTACGCATGGCCTTCAAGCCCGCAGCGATCGCATTGCTCCTGCTCATTGCATCCGCCGCCGTCCAGGCCGCCGGCGATGACGAGTTCACCGTCGGCGACATCAAGGTCGAAGGCCTGCAGAGAATTTCCGAGGGCACGGTCTACAACTACCTGCCGGTGAACATCGGTGACAAGCTCGACACGCGCCGCCTGCAGGAGGCGCTGCGGGCCCTGTACGACACCGGGTTTTTTCGCGACGTCGAGTTCCGGCGCGACGGCTCGACCCTCGTCGTCGTGGTGCTCGAGCGCCCCTCGATCGAGAGCTTCGACATCAAGGGCAACAAGGACATCAAGACCGAGGACCTGCAGAAGTCGATGCGCGGCGTGGGGCTCGCCGTCGGCAAGACCTTCGACCGCTCGACGCTCGAGGACGTGAAGCAGTACCTCACCGACCAGTACTTCAGCCGCGGCAAGTACGGCGTGCGCATCGACACCAAGGTCGAGGAGTCGACCGGCAACCGCGTCAAGATCGAGATCAACATCCGCGAGGGCGACCGCGCCAAGATCCGCGAGATCAACATCGTCGGCGCGACCAAGTTCAAGGAAAAGGACATCCTCGAGGGCTTCGAGCTCAAGACCCCGAACTGGCTCTCCTGGTACAAGCAGGACGACCGCTATTCGCGCGAATCGCTGCAGGGCGACCTCGAAAAGCTGCGCTCCTTCTACATGGACCGCGGCTACGCGAACTTCCGCATCGACAATCCGCAGGTGACGATCGCGCCCGAGAAGGACGACATCTACATCACCATCCCCGTATCCGAGGGCGAGGTCTACAAGGTCGGCGAGGTGAAGATCGCCGGCACCATGGTCGTCCCGGAAGCATCGCTCAGGCGCCTGCTCCTGGTCGCGCACGGACAGACCTTTTCGCGCAAGCTCATCACCCAGACCCAGGATCTCATCTCCTACCGCCTGGGCGAGGACGGCTACGCGTTCGCCAAGATCGATCCCGTGACGACGGCCAACGATCAAACGAAGGAAGTGGCCGTCACCTTCTTCGTCGACCCGGGGAGCCGCGCCTATGTGCGGCACATCAATTTCCACGGCACGACCGGCATCAACGACGTCGTGATGCGCCGGGAGATGCGCCAGCTCGAAGGCGGCACGCTCTCGAACCAGGCGCTCGAGCGTTCCAAGGAGCGCCTGCAGCGGCTGCCCTTCATCGAGAAGGTGGACTACGAGACGAATCCGGTGCCGGGGTCGGCGGACCTGGTCGACGTGGACGTGACCGTGAAGGAAGGCTTGCCGGGCCAGTTCGGCGGCGGCATCGGCTACTCCGAGTCGCAGTCGATCATCCTGAACGGCAACTTCGTGCACAGCAATTTCATGGGCACGGGCCAGCGCATCGCGATGGAGATCAACTCCGGCCGCTACTCCAAGGTCTACAGCTTCACGCACACGGACCCGTACCGCAGCATCGACGGCATTTCACGGCAGCTCTCGCTCACCTACCGCGACATCACGCAGTTCGTGTCCGCGTCCTCCGACTTCTCCACGAAGACGCTCGCCGCGGGCGTCGACTACGGCTATCCGCTGACGGAATACCAGTTCATCCACTTCGGCCTGTCGCTGCAGGACTCCGAGCTCCTCACCAGCGAGGGCAGCGCCAACGAAGCGCGCGACTGGGTGCGCCAGAACGGCAGCACCTTCGCAAGGCCCGTCGACCAGGACGGCAACGGGGTGGACGACTTCATCATCTTCGGCTCCAAGTTCTCGACCATCGAAGCCACGCTCGGCTGGGCCTACGACACCCGCAACCGCACGATCTTTCCCGACCGCGGCACGCGCCATTCCCTGCAGCTGACCTACGCGCTGCCCGTCGGCGAGGTGCAGTACTACCTCGCGAACTACAACTACCTGCAGTTCTTCCGCATGGGCCGGCTCTTCACGCTGGCGCTCAACGGGCAGATCGACTATGGCATGGATATCGGCGACACCACGGCGTTGCCGCCATACCGGCAGTACTTCGCGGGCGGCCCGGACACCGTTCGCGGCTACAAGGAGAGCCGGCTCGGCCCGAAGGACAACTTCGGCAATCCCTACGGCGGCAACCTGCGGGTGGTGGGGCGCATGGAGCTGCTGTTCCCGGTTCCGGAGAAATGGCGGTCCCAGGCCCGGGTCTCCTGGTTCTACGACATCGGCAACGTCTTTTCCACGGGCCACGTGAATTTCGTGGGGCCCGGCCTCGGGACCCTCAATCCCGACGGCACCCTGTCGCCGCGGCCCCCGGCCGATTACAGCTTCCGGTATGATCACCTGAAGCATTCGACCGGCATCGCCGTGCAGTGGCTCGCGCCGCTCGGCGTGTTCCGGTTCAGCTTCGCGGTGCCGCTCAACGCGTACGAGGTCAAGAACGACCCGAACGTGTACCCGGACGAAACGGAGCGCTTTCAGTTTTCCGTCGGTCAGGCATTCTAAGGACCCTATCCATGTCAAGACTCGTGTTATGGGCGGCCGCACTCGGCCTGGTCACCACGGCAGCGCTGCCGGCATCCTCGGCCGACCTCAAGGTCGCCGTCGTCGATATCGGGCGCCTGCTCGCCGATTCACCGCAATGGAAGGCCGCGCAGCTCGCGATCGAAAGCGAATTCGGGCCGAAGCAGCGCGAGCTCGAGAACCGCGACAAGGAACTGAAGGCGCGCTTCGAAAAATATCAGCGCGACAGCGTTGCGATGTCGGAGGCCGAGCGCGACAAGCAGGAGAAGGAGCTGCGCGACGCGCAGCGCGACCTCGAGCGCCGGGCGCAGGAATTCCGCGACGACGCGCAGTCCCGGGGCCGCTCGGAGACGCAGCGCGTGCAGAAGATCATCTTCGACGAGATCAAGGCGTATTCGAAGGCGAACACCTACGATCTCGTGCTGACGGGAGGGCTGCAGGGAGGCGTGCTCGACTACAAGGAGACGCTCGACATCACGACGGCGGTGCTGGCCCAGTTGCAGGCGAAGTACCGGCCGACCACTGCGCCGGTGCCGCAGCAACCGGCAACCCAGCCGAAGCCGCCGGCGAAGACGAACTAAGGGCATTCCGGCCGGCGCGGCCCGAGCATGGAAGCCGCGCCGGCCGGTTGCCTTCTGACAGGGAGTGGCGCCTCGCATGACCGTGCGGCTCGGTGAGCTCGCCGTACGTTTCGGATGCCAGTTGCGCGGCGATCCGGAACTCGGCGTCGAAGCCGTCTCGACCCTCGAGGCGGCGCGGCCCGGCACCGTCACTTTCCTCGCGAACGCGCGCTACCGGAAGTTCCTGCCGGCCACGCGGGCAACCGCGGTCATTCTTGAGCCGGCCTACGCCGAGGAATGTCCGGGTGCCGCGCTCCTCAGCGCCAACCCTTACGCCATTTACGCCCGTGTCGCGGCGCTCCTGCATCCGGCGCCCCAGGCCCCCGCCGGCGTGCATGCTTCGGCCGTCATCGCCGCCGATGCGGCCATTGCCGCGAGCGCCTGCATCGGCCCGCTGGTCGTGATCGAGGCGGGCGTCCGCGTCGGCGAGCGCGCGGTGATCGGCCCGGGCTGCGTATTGCAGGCGGGCGCCGTCGTCGGGGCCGATTCGCACCTCGTTGCGCGGGTGACGCTTGGCCGCGACGCCGTCATCGGCGCGCGCGCGATACTCCATCCGGGCAGCGTCGTCGGCGCCGACGGCTTCGGTTTTGCGCGGGAACCGGCCGGCTGGGTCAAGGTCCCGCAACTGGGCGCGGTGCGCATCGGCGATGACGTCGAGATCGGCGCCAACACGACGATCGATCGCGGCGCCATCGAGGACACCGTCATCGAGGAGGACGTCAAGCTCGACAACCAGATCCAGATCGGCCACAACGTTCGCATCGGCGCGCATACCGCGATTGCCGGGTGCGTCGGCATCTCCGGCAGCACGACGATCGGCAAGCGCTGCATGATCGGCGGCGCGGTCGGAATCGCCGGCCACCTGACCATCGCGGACGACGTCATGATCACCGGGCTCTCGCTGGTCAGCCGCTCGATTACCAAGGCCGGCATCTATTCGAGCGCGCTCCCGCTCGAGGATGCACGGCTCTTCCGGCGCAACGCCGCGCGCTTCCGCCACCTCGATGAGTGGTATCGTCTCAGCATGAAGGGTCGCGCGATGAAGGACGGCGACGACCCGTCCGCTGCCGATCCCGACGAGGACAACGATGACTGATGCGAAGGCCCCGGCCAAATCGGGCTTCGGCCCGACTTTCGACATCAACGACGTGTTGCGGCAGCTCCCGCACCGCTTTCCGTTCCTGCTGGTCGACCGGGTGCTCGAATACGAGCCGGGCAAGTCGATCCGCGCGCTCAAGAACGTGACCTATAACGAGCCGTTCTTCGTCGGCCATTTCCCGCATCGCCCGGTGATGCCGGGCGTGATGATCATCGAAGCGCTCGCGCAGGCCGCCGGTATCCTCGCGTTTCGCACCGCCGACATCGTGCCGAACGAGAACACGCGTTTCTATTTCGTCGGCATCGACAAGGCGCGCTTCCGCAAGCCCGTCGAACCCGGCGATCAGCTCATCCTCAAGGCGACGCTCACACGCCAGGTGAAGGGCATCTGGAAGTTCGAGACCGTCGCGGAAGTCGGGGGGAGCGAGGTCGCGAGCGCCGAGATGCTGGTGGCGCCGGGCATGACCTCGTGATCGACGCGCGCGCCGTCATCGATTCGAAGGCGCAGCTCGCGCCGGACGTCGAAGTCGGCCCGTTTACCCTGATCGGGGCGGACGTGACGATCGGCACGCGGACGAAGATCGGACCGCATGTCGTGATCCAGGGGCCGACCCGCATCGGCGCGGACTGCGAGATCTTTCAGTTCGCCTCGCTCGGCGCAGCGCCGCAGGACAAGAAGTACAAGGGCGAGCCGACGCGACTCGAGGTGGGCGATCGGAACCACATCCGCGAATTCACGACCATGCATCGGGGCACGGCCCAGGGCCGTGGGCTCACGAAGGTCGGGAACGACAATCTTTTCATGGCCTACACGCATGTGGCGCACGACTGCGTCGTCGGCGACAAGGTCGTGCTCGCCAATTTCGCGACGCTTGCCGGCCACGTCGAGCTCGGCGACTGGGTCATCATGGGGGGCTTCTCCGGCATCCATCAGTTCTGCAAGGTGGGCGCCCACGTGTTCCTCGCGAACAATGCCGCCGTCACACGGGACGTGCCGCCTTTCCTCATGGTCGCGGGGCAGCCGGCCGCTCCCCACAGCGTCAACGCCGAAGGTCTCAAGCGGCGCGGCTTCACGCCGGAACAGATCCGCAATATCCGCCGGGCCTACAAGATCCTCTACCGGTCGGATCTGAAGCTCGACGAGGCCACGGCGAAGCTCACCGAGTTCGCCCGCGAGGCGCCCGAGGTCAAGCCCTTCGTCGACTTCATTCCCACGATCACGCGCAGTCTCATCCGCTAGCGCTCATGACGGCGGGACCGCTCAAGGTCGGACTCGTGGCGGGAGAGGCCTCGGGCGATACGCTCGGCGCGGGTCTCATCGAGGCCATCCGTCGCCGCCGGCCGGATGCCCGGTTCTTCGGGGTTGCGGGCCCGCGCATGATCGCGGCGGGTTGCGATGCCTGGCAACCCTCCGAACGCCTTGCGGTCATGGGCCTCTTTGAGATCCTCGGCTCGCTCCCGGCCCTGCTGCGCTTGCGGCGCGAAATCAGGGCACGCTTTCTCGCCGAGCGGCCGGACGTCTTCGTCGGTATCGACGCGCCGGAATTCAATCTCGGTCTCGCGGCGAGCCTGAAGGCGGAGGGCCTCTTGACCGTGCAGTACGTGAGCCCGCAGGTCTGGGCATGGCGGCAGGGCCGCATCGCCAGGATCGCTCGCGCGGTCGATCTCGTGCTCTGCCTGCTGCCGTTCGAGCGCCAGTTCTACCGCGATCACGCCATCCAGGCGGAGTTCGTCGGCCATCCGCTCGCCGACCAGATTCCGCTCGAGGTCGACCGGATCGCAGCACGCACCCGGCTCGGCATCGCGGCCGGTGCCTCGCTGATCGCGATCCTGCCCGGCAGCCGGCGGGGTGAGGTCGAGCGGCTGGGCGATGATTTCGCGGCGGCGGCGCGCTGGATACTCGAGCGCCGCCCGGCGACGAAATTCATCGCGCCCATGGCGAACGCCGAAGTCCGCGAGATCTTCGCCGCCGCGCTCGCACGCTCGGACGCCGGCGCGGCAGTGACCTTGCTCGAGGGCGATGCGCAAGCGGCGCTGGCGGCCGCAAATGCGGTGCTCGTTGCCTCCGGGACGGCGACGCTCGAAGCGACGCTGACCGGCCGTCCCATGGTCGTTGCCTATCGTCTCGGCTGGCTCACGAGTTTCGTACTGCGTCACCTCGGCCTCATGAAGGCTCCGTTCTTCGCGCAACCGAATCTGCTCGCAGGCAAGCGCCTGGTACCCGAGTTATTCGGTTCCGAGGTGACGCCCGAGCGTCTCGGGCGCGAGTTGCTCGGTTTCATCGACAATCCCGCGCAGGTTGCCGAGCTGGAGGGCGAATTCACCGCCATCCATCGGGAGCTGCGGCGCGGTGCGAACGAAAGGGCTGCGCAAGCCGTGCTGGCACTCGTCGCTGGACGTTCCTGATGCGCACGAGGTTCGTGGCGGGAGTCGATGAAGCGGGGCGGGGACCGCTCGCCGGGCCCGTCATGGCGGCGGCGGTGATCCTGCGCCGCGGCGCGAAGCTCGACGGCGTCCGTGACTCGAAACTCCTGACGGCCGCGGAACGCGAGCGGCTCGAGCCCGAGATCCGGGCGCAGGCGCTCGCCTCGGCGGTCGGCTGGGCGGACGTCGAGGAGATCGAGGCGCTCAATATCCTCGGCGCAACGCTCCTCGCCATGCGCCGGGCGCTCCTCGGCCTCGCCGTGCGGCCGACCCACGTGCAGGTCGACGGCAACCGTTGTCCATCGCTTGACAGCCTCGGTTGCGCCATGCGGGGGCAGGCCATCGTGCGGGGCGATGCCAGCGTGCTCGCGATCAGCGCCGCGTCGATCCTCGCAAAAACCTTTCGCGACCGCATGATGCGGCGCTTTGATGAGATCTATCCGCACTACGGCTTTGGCGCGCACGCGGGCTACGGCACGCCGCAACACCTGCGGGCACTCGCCGCCGTCGGCCCTTGCCCCCTGCACAGGCGGAGCTTCGCCCCGGTAGAATCCGCGGCCGAAGCGCTGCGGGCGGGCGAGACGCTCGCCGTCGTGAACCGGCGCCTCACGCGTGTTGCGATCCCCGTCGGAAACTGAGAGCCGATGCAGACCTTCGTTCACCTGCACCTGCACACGGAATATTCGCTGGTCGACAGCATCGTGCGCGTGCCCGAGCTGATGGATGCCGCCGCGGGCGCCGGCATGGCCGCCATTGCCCTGACCGACCAGAGCAACCTGTTCGCCATGGTGAAGTTCTACAAGGCGGCGCTGGCCCGTGGCATCAAGCCGATCATCGGCGTGGACGCCTGGCTCGCGGAGCCGGGCGAGCGCGCGGATGCCTCGCGGCTCGTGCTCCTGTGCCAGAACCTCGAGGGCTACCGCAACCTGACCCAGCTCGTCACGCGCTCCTACCTCAAGGGCCAGCGGCGGGGCGTGCCGCAGATCGAACGCAGCTGGCTCAACGCTCAGTCCGTGCGCGGGCTCATCGCGCTCTCGGGTGCGCGGGACGGCGACATCGGCCGCGCGCTCCTCGCGCGCAAGGACTCCGAAGCCGAAGCGATGTTGAACGCCTGGCTCGAGCTGTTTCCCGAGCGCTTCTACCTCGAGCTCGTGCGCACGGGGCGCGCCGGCGAAGAGGACTACCTGCAGTCCGCCTTGCGGCTCGCCGCAAGCTGCCGGGCGCCGGTCGTTGCGACCAACGACGTGCGCTTCCTCGCCCGCGAGGATGCGGAATCGCACGAGGCACGGGTCTGCATCAACGGCGGCGCGCTCCTCACGGATCCGAACCGGCCGCGCCGCCACAGCGAGCAGCAATACCTGCGCAGTCCCGCCGAGATGGCCGCGCTGTTCGCGGATGTCCCGGAAGCGCTCGAGAATTCCGTGGAAATCGCCCGGCGCTGCAGCCTCGACATCAAGCTCGGCACGGCCCGCCTGCCCGAGTATCCGGTGCCGGCGGGCAACAAGGAGAGCGACTTCCTCAGAGACCAGTCCGCCGCGGGCTTGCGCACGCGGCTCGCCCAGCTCGGCCCGAAGGCGATGGGGCCGGCGGCCCTCTACGAGGCGCGGCTTGCACTCGAGCTCGACTGCATCTGCCAGATGGGATTCGCCGGGTACTTCCTCATCGTCGCGGACTTCATCCGCTGGGCGCGCGAGCATGATATTCCCGTCGGGCCGGGGCGCGGCTCGGGCGCGGGATCGCTGGTCGCCTATGCGCTCGGCATCACCGATCTCGATCCGCTCGCCTATGACCTGCTGTTCGAGAGATTCCTGAATCCGGAGCGGGTGTCGATGCCGGACTTCGACATCGACTTCTGCATGGAGGGACGCGACCGGGTCATCGAATACGTCGCGGAGAAGTACGGGCGCGACCGGGTCTCGCAGATCATCACCTACGGGAGCCTCGCGGCGAAGGCGGTCGTGCGCGACGTCGGCCGCGTGCTCGGTCACAACTACGGCTACGTCGACCGCATCGCGAAGCTCATTCCGTTCGAGCTCGGCATCACGCTCGACGCTGCGCTCGAGAAAGAGGAGGAACTGAAGCGCCTCTACAAGAGCGACGAGGAAGTGCGCGCGCTCATCGACCTCGCGCGCTCGCTCGAGGGCCTGGTGCGAAACGCCGGCACGCATGCGGGCGGCGTCGTCATCGCGCCCTCCGTGCTCACGGATTTCGCGCCGCTCTACGCGGAAGAGGGCAGCACCAGCGTCGTGACGCAGTTCGACAAGGACGACGTCGAGGCGGCGGGACTCGTGAAATTCGATTTCCTGGGTCTGCGCACGCTCACGATCATCGACTGGACCGTCAAGACCATCAATTCCGCGCGCGCCGTGGCCGGGGAGAGCGCGCTCGACCTCAACGCGATCCCGATGGACGATCCGAAGGCCTTCGCGCTCCTGAAGAGCTGCCGCACGACAGCGGTGTTCCAGCTCGAATCGCGCGGCATGAAGGATCTCATCCGGCGCCTGCAGCCGGACCGCTTCGAGGACGTCATCGCCCTCGTTGCGCTGTTCCGCCCGGGGCCGCTGCAATCGGGGATGGTCGATGACTTCATGGAGCGCAAGCACGGGCGCGGCGGGACGCGGACCGACTACCTGCATCCGAGCCTCGAGACCATCCTCAAGCCGACCTACGGCGTGATCCTCTATCAGGAACAGGTGATGCAGATCGCGCAGGTGCTCGCGGGCTACACGCTCGGCGGCGCCGACCTCCTGCGCCGCGCGATGGGCAAGAAAAAAGCCGAGGAGATGGCGCAGCAGCGTTCCGTCTTCGTCGGCGGCTCGGTCGCGCGCGGCGTGCCGGAGCGCCAGGCCGCGCACATCTTCGATCTCATGGAGAAGTTCGCGGGCTACGGCTTCAACAAGTCGCACTCGGCTGCCTACGCACTGCTGTCGTATCAGACGGTCTGGCTCAAGGCGCACTACCCAAGCGCGTTCATGGCGGCCGTGCTGTCGTCCGATATGGACAAGACCGACAAGGTCGTGACGCTCATCGATGAATGCGTGTCGATGGGCCTTGAAGTGCAACCGCCGGACGTGAACCATTCCCAGTACCGCTTCACGGTCGCGGGCGAGAAGAAGATCCGCTACGGCCTCGGAGCGGTGAAAGGCGTCGGGCAGGCCGCCGTGGAAGCCTTGACGGCGGAACGCGAACGCGCGGGGCCCTTCACGAGTATCGAGGACCTGTGCCGTCGTCTCGACCTGCAGCGGATGAATCGCAGGGCGCTCGAGGCACTGATCCGTTCCGGATGTTGCGACGGGCTCGGCGCGAACCGCGCGACGCTGATGGCGCGGTTGCCGGCCGCGATGCAGCTCGGCGAGCAGAACACGCGCGCCCACGAGACCGGACAGGTCGACCTCTTCGGCCTCTCGGCAGGCACGGCTGCCCGCGATGAGCGCGCCGCGCCCGTCGACATCGACGACTGGCCCGCGGCCGTACGCCTCGCGGGCGAGCGCGAGACGCTCGGCCTCTTTCTCACCGGCCATCCCATCTCGGAATACGAGAGCGAACTCGGCGCTCTGACGCACGGGCGCCTCGCCGACCTCGCCGCGGAGCGGGCGCCCATGGCGAGCGAACGCGGCTGGCAATACGCAGCGAGCAGCAATCTCGTCACGGTCGCGGGCCTCGTGCTCGAGGTGCGCCGCCGGGCGAACCGCGTGAGCCTCATCCTCGACGATCGCACGGGGCGCATGGAAGTGACGCTCTTCGACGATGTGCTGCAGGCGCATCGGGAGCTCATCGTGAAGGACGCGATGCTCCTCATCGACGGGAATCTGCGCTACGACGAGTTCATCGAAGGCTGGCGCCTTGCCGCGCGCAGGCTCCAGACCCTCGCCCAGGTCCGCGAGCAGCAGGCGAGGCGGCTGCACGTGCGCGTGCCGGCGAGCGCGAGCGGAGCCGACTTCGTGCTGCGCCTCGAGGAATTGATCAAGACGGTGCGCCGCCCGGGCGGCTGCAACGTGCTCCTGCACTACAACGCCGGTCACGCGCAGGCCCAGCTCACGCTCGGGTCCGAATGGACGCCGCGGCCGACGGCCGAATTTCTCGAGCGCCTGACGCAACTCGTCGGCCGGGAAGGCTGGCGCCTCGCCTACGGCCAGCGCGGCGCCGAACAGAGCACGACGGCGAACGAAAACGCCTGACCGGGTGGCCTGGACAGGGTAGAAGCGGCGGGCTTGCGCGGGAGGCGGACGTCGAAAATGGGTCCGGCAAGTCCGGTCTGGCGATGTTTGCGGGCACGACGGTCATGATAGGGCGGACATTTAAACGTGGAGCCGGACGCAGCCGCGGCCCATTCGACGGTCGCCTCCGGGGTCGCTGCCTCTCGCACCGAACTGCAGGTTGCCGGTTGGCACGTTCCCGGCTACCTTCGCGGGCAATCGCTTTCACGGTGACCGAATGGACCTGAATTTCCTCGATTTCGAGCAGCCGATCGCCGAACTCGAAGCCAAGATCGACGAGCTCAAGTACGTCGGCAACGACGCCGAGATCAACATCCAGGAGGAGATCAACCGCCTGCGCGCGAAAAGCCGCGCGCTCACGCAGAGCATCTTCTCGAACCTCTCACCCTGGCAGATCACGCAGCTCGCGCGCCATCCGCAGCGTCCGTACGCGCTCGACTACATCGGTCTCATCTTCACGGACTTCCAGGAGCTGCACGGCGATCGCATGTACGCGGACGATCTGGCGATCATCGGCGGGCCCGCCCGGCTCGACAGCAAACCGGTGATGTTGATCGGCCACCAGAAGGGCCGCGACACGAAAGAGCGCGTGCGCCGCAACTACGGCATGCCGAAGCCCGAGGGCTACCGCAAGGCGCTGCGCCTGATGAAGATGGCCGAACGCTTCCACCTGCCGCTCATCACGCTCATCGATACGCCTGGCGCTTACCCTGGAGTCGGCTCCGAAGAGCGCGGCCAGAGCGAGGCGATCGCACGCAATCTCTTCGAGATGTCGACGCTCGCGACACCGATCTTGAGCGTCGTGATCGGCGAGGGCGGTTCCGGCGGGGCGCTCGCGATCGGGGTGTGCGACCGGCTGCTGATGCTCCAGTACAGCGTGTATTCGGTCATCTCGCCGGAAGGCTGCGCGTCGATTCTCTGGCACAGCGCGGAGAAGCGCGAAGTCGCGGCCGAGGCGATGGGCATCACGGCCGATCGCCTGTCGCGGCTCGGCCTCGTCGATGAGGTGATCCGCGAACCCCTCGGCGGCGCGCATCGGGATTCGAACAGCACGGCGGAATCGCTGAAGGCGGCGCTCACGCGCCATCTCAAGGAACTTGAGTCGCCGCCGATCGAAAAAGTCGTCGAAGACCGCGCCGCGCGCCTCAAGTCCTTCGGTGTCTTCAGCGAAGCGTGAGCCTTTTTCCGCCGCGAGGCTGCGATCGCTCCTTGAAGCCGAGATCGCCGATCCCCTCGCGGCATCGTATTGCGTGGCGTTCAGCGGCGGAGCCGACTCCACTGCCCTGCTGGCAGCGATGGCGGAGCTCCTGGGGCCCGGACAGCGCGGCGCGCTCCGGGCCATCCATATCGATCACGGCCTGAATCCGCTGTCCGCGCAGTGGGCGAGGACCGCGCGCGCGAATGCGGCGAAGCTCGGCGTCGCCTGCACGGTCGAACGGGTCCGGGTCACGGGCGCCGACGGGGAATCGCTGGAGGCTGCCGCGCGGGAAGCGCGTTATGCGGCGCTCGCGGGCGCGCTCGCGCCGGATGAGTGCCTGCTCACCGCGCATCACGTCGACGACCAGCTCGAGACCGTGCTGCTGCAGCTTGCACGCGGCGCGGGGGTTGCGGGCTTCGCGGCGATGCCGGTGTGCGCGAGACTCGGCGCCGGCCGGCACCTGCGGCCACTCCTTGGCGTCACGCACGCAGCGCTCGTCGGGTACCTGGGCCATCGCGCTCTCGGCTGGATCGAGGACCCGATGAACACCGATCCGCGCTTCGACAGGGGGTTCCTCAGGGCCTCGGTGATTCCGGAATTGCGCGCGCGGTGGCCTTCGATCGCGGCGAATGCCGCGCGCAGCGCCCGCCACATGGCCGATGCCCAGCGCACGCTCGATGCCGCCGCGGAGCGCGATTGGGCGCGTGCGCGCGACGGCGATCGGCTGGATCTCGCGGGGCTTGCCGGCTTCGAGCCGGGGCGCGCGGCAAATCTCCTGCGCTTCTGGATCCGGCGCCAGGGCCGGCCGCTCCCGTCCACCGGCAATCTCGAGCGGCTGCTCGCGATGATGACCGGCGCGGCGAGCGATGCCACCCCGCGCGTGCGTTGGCCGGGTGCCGACGTTCGCCGCTACCGCGGGCGCCTCTACATCGCGGCATCCCATGAGCGGCCGGCGCTCGGCGAACGATCCTGGCACTGGGATGAAGCGCCGCGGCTCACGCTCGAGGAAGGGCTGGGATCGCTGCGAATGACCAAGGGCCGTGGTGCCGTTTCGCTTGCGCGGGGGCTCCTGCCGCCGAAGCTGACGGTCAAGCAGGGCGCCGCGGGCGAATCCCTGCGGCCTGCGGCGGGCGCGAGGCAGCGGACTCTGCGCAATCTCTTCCAGGAGCAGGGCGTCGTTCCCTGGGTTCGAAGCGCCGTGCCCTTCGTCTATCACGGCCGCGAGCTGGTGGCCGTCGGTTATCTCTGGGCGGACGCCCGTTTTCTTGCAGGCGAAGGCGAACCCGCGGTCCACATCGAATGGAGCGGCGGTCCCGAACTCTATTGAGGGGGCCGAATCTCTGGCGAGGTCGGGTCGCTTCTGCTAGTCTGATCGCCCGTCGAATTGTTGGGGCCGGTGCGCGAACCTGGCCGCAATCAGCTTCAACCGATTCACTCATCTCGCGACGGGAACCCTCTCATGACGCGATACGTATTCGTGACCGGCGGCGTTGTTTCCTCGCTCGGCAAGGGCATCGCCTCGGCGTCGCTCGGCGCCATCCTCGAGGCCCGCGGCCTCAAGATCTCGATGGTGAAGCTTGATCCGTACATCAACGTTGACCCGGGCACGATGAGCCCGTTCCAGCACGGCGAGGTGTACGTGACGACCGACGGCACCGAGGCCGACCTCGACCTCGGCCACTACGAGCGCTTCGTGCGCACCGTGACGGGCCGCAACAGCAATTTCACGACCGGGCGCATCTACGAGCGCGTCATCGCGAAGGAGCGCCGAGGCGACTACCTCGGTGCGACCGTCCAGGTCATCCCGCACATCACCGACGAGATCAAGCGCTCGATCAAGCTCGGCGCCGGCGGCGCGGACGTCTGCATGGTCGAGATCGGCGGCACGGTGGGCGATATCGAATCGCTGCCGTTCCTCGAGGCGATCCGCCAGCTCGGCGTCGAGATGGGTCGCCACAACGTCGTCTACATGCACCTGACGCTGGTGCCGGAGCTCGGTACAACGGGCGAAATCAAGACGAAGCCGACCCAGCACTCGGTCAAGGAGCTGCGCTCGATCGGCATCCAGCCCGACATTCTCCTCTGCCGTTCCATCAAGCCGCTCCCGGAAGAGCAGCGCCGCAAGATCGCGCTCTTCACCAACGTCGAGGAGCGCGCCGTGATCTCGGCGATCGACTGCGACGACATCTACAAGATTCCGCTCTGGCTCCACGACCAGGGGCTCGATGACTTCGTCGTCGACCGGCTGCGGCTCGACGTTGCCTCGACCGACCTTGCCGAATGGCGCCAGGTGGTCGCGGCGAAGCAGAACCCCGAGGCGACCATCAACGTCGCGATGGTCGGCAAGTACGTCCAGATCCGGGACTCCTACATCTCGCTGAACGAAGCGCTCTCGCACGCGGCGCTCAAGACCCGCACGCGGGTGAAAGTGCACTACGTCGAGTCGACGGATATCGAGGCACAGGGCACCGATTGCCTGCGGGGCATGGATGCCATCCTGGTGCCGGGTGGTTTCGGCGAGCGCGGCATCGAAGGCAAGATCGAGGCCATCCGCTTCGCGCGCGAGCAGCGCGTGCCGTACCTCGGGCTGTGCCTCGGCATGCAGCTCGCCGTCGTCGAATACGCGCGCAACGTGTGTGGCCTGCAGGGCGCGAACAGCACCGAGTTCAACCGCGAGTCGCCGAATCCGGTCATCGCCCTGATCACCGAATGGGACGACCGCGCGCGCGGCCAGCAGACACGCGATGAAAGCTCCGTCAAGGGCGGCACCATGCGTCTTGGAGCCCAGGAAGTGCGCATCGCGAGCGGCTCGCTCGCCCACATGACCTACGGCCGCGATTCGATCATGGAACGCCACCGGCACCGGTATGAGTTCAACAACCGCTACATGGACGGCATGACGAAGGCGGGCCTGCGCTTCTCCGGCTTTTCGGCGGACGGGCTCGTCGAGATCGTGGAACTCCCGGGACATCCCTGGTTCATCGCGAGCCAGTTCCATCCGGAATTCACGTCCACTCCACGCGACGGGCATCCGCTTTTCTCGGGCTTCGTCCGCGCCGCGCGCAACTGGCGGGCCTCGCAATTGCCGAACGCGGCGAGCGCCTGAGCGGGTGACACGCGCATCATGAAGCTCTGCGGCCACGAAGTCGGGCCCGATCGCCCGTTTTTCCTCATCGCCGGCCCCTGCGTCATCGAGAGCGAGGCGCTGGTGCTGGAGGTCGCCGGGTACCTGCGGGACGTCTGCAAGCGGCTCGCCGTGCCGCTCATCTTCAAGGCTTCGTTCGACAAGGCGAACCGGTCTTCGCGCTCGAGTTTCCGCGGGCCGGGCCTCGACGCGGGCCTGAAGGCGCTCGAGCGCGTGAAGAAGGAGACGGGACTCCCGGTCCTCACGGACGTGCATGAAGATACGCCGCTCGCGGAAGTCGCGGCCGTCGTCGACGTGCTGCAGACGCCGGCCTTTCTCTGCCGGCAGACCAACTTCATCGTCAACGTCTGCTCGCAAGGACGCCCCGTCAACATCAAGAAGGGCCAGTTCCTCTCGCCCTGGGAAATGCAGAACGTCGTCGACAAGGCGCGTTCCACGGGCAATCCCGGCGTCATGGTCTGCGAGCGCGGCTTCTCGTTCGGCTACAACAATCTCGTGTCCGACATGCGCTCGCTCGCCGTCATGCGCGCCACCGGCTGTCCGGTCGTGTTCGACGCCACGCATTCCGTGCAGCTGCCGGGCGGACAGGGCAAGGCGTCCGGCGGCCAGCGCGAGTTCATCCCCGTGCTCGCGCGCTCGGCTGTGGCTGCAGGCGTCGCCGGTGTGTTCATGGAAACGCACCCGCGCCCGGCCGAAGCGCTGTCGGACGGACCGAACGCCTGGCCGCTCGATCGCATGGAGTCGCTCCTCGCGACCCTGAAGACGCTGGATGCCGCCGTCAAATCGAAGCCCTTCGAGGAGTCGCTGCTGTGAGCACCCGGGGATCGGCCATCGTGGACATCCGCGGCCGCGAGATCATCGATTCGCGCGGCAATCCGACGGTGGAAGCGGACGTCGTGCTCGACTCCGGCGTCGTTGGCCGGGCCGCCGTGCCATCCGGTGCCTCGACCGGCAGCCGCGAGGCGGTGGAACTGCGCGACGCGGATCCGAAGCGCTACCTCGGCAAAGGGGTGCGGCAGGCGGTCGCCAACGTCAACGGCCCGCTGCGGGCGGCGCTCATCGGCCAGGATGTGCGCGGCCAGGCGGCGCTCGATCAGAAGATGATCGAACTCGACGGGAGCGAGAACAAGGCCCGGCTCGGCGCCAACGCGCTGCTCGCGATTTCGCTCGCCGCGGCGCACGCGGCCGCGCGCGATCGCGGGCTGCCGCTCTATCGCGCGCTCGGCGGCGATGGCGCGATGACGATGCCGGTGCCGATGATGAACATCATCAATGGCGGCGCGCATGCGGACAACAGCGTCGACATCCAGGAGTTCATGATCCTGCCGGTCGGCGCGCCGACGCTCGCCGAGGCGTTGCGCTACGGCGCGGAAGTGTTCCACACGCTGAAGAAGGTGCTGCTCGGGAAAAAACTGAATACGGCCGTCGGCGATGAAGGCGGCTTTGCGCCGGACCTGCCGTCGAACGAGTCCGCGCTTGAAACCATCCTCGAGGCCATCGATCGCGCGGGCTACAAGGCCGGCAAGGACATCTACCTCGGCCTCGACGTCGCCAGCACGGAATTCTTCAACGATGGCCGCTACACGCTCGAATCGGAAGGGCGCAGCTTCACGCCGGCCGAGTTCGCCGACTATCTGGCGGGCCTCGCCGCGAAGTACCCGATCATCACGATCGAAGACGGCATGAGCGAAGGCGACTGGGACGGCTGGGCAGGGCTCACGCGCAAGCTCGGCTCGAAGCTGCAGCTCGTTGGCGATGACCTTTTCGTCACCAACACCAGGATCCTCGCCGAGGGCATCGAGCGGCGGATCGCGAATGCGATCCTCATCAAGCCGAACCAGATCGGCACGCTGACCGAGACACTGGCGGCGATCGATATGGCCGCCGGGGGGCGCTACGCATCGGTCGTCTCGCATCGCTCCGGCGAAACGGAGGACTGCACCATCGCCGACATCGCCGTCGCGACCACGGCGACGCAGATCAAGACCGGCTCGATGTCGCGCTCCGATCGCATCGCGAAGTACAACCAGCTCCTGCGGATCGAAGGGGAGCTCGGCACGAAGGCCCGCTATGCGGGCCGCGAAGCGTTTCCGGTGAAGCTCGGATGAGATGCGGAAAGAGCATCACAAGTCGCTGGTAAGCTATTGTCCCTCCTGATATTTAGGTGTACGATGCGAGACGCATGAAGATCCTCGCCGCGCTGCTTCTCGTCGTCTTCCTCGGGCTCGAGTACCGGCTCTGGATCTCCGACAGCGGCGCGCGGGAGATCTGGCGGCTCGGCGATTCGGTCGCGCATCAGCGTGCGGAGAATCACGGGCTCGGCGAGCGCAATGCGCAGCTCAAGGCGGAGGTCCGCGATCTCAAGGAAGGTCTCTCGGCCGTCGAAGAGCGTGCGCGCAGCGAACTCGGCATGATCAAATCGAACGAGACCTTCTATCAGGTCGTGCCGCGCGATCCGGACGCACCCGGCCAGACTGCCGCCACCGCCCATTCCCAATGACTTCGACGCCCGCTTCCACGCCGGCGGGCCGCTATTGGGCCGTGGTGCCGGCCGCCGGCACGGGATCGCGCTTCGGTGGCGATGCGCCGAAGCAATACGCAACGATCGGCGGGCGCACGGTCATCGAATCCTCGCTCGCGCCGTTGCTCGAGCACCCGGAAATTTCCGGCATCGTGCTGGTCCTCGCTCGAGGCGATGAGCGCGGGTCGGCGCTTGCCGCAGGCCTCGCACCCAAGGTGACGAAAGCGACGGGCGGCGCGTTGCGCGCCGAATCCGTCCGCAACGGCCTCCTGTCGCTGTCGGAGCGCGCTCGCGAACACGACTGGGTGCTCGTGCACGACGCGGCGCGTCCCTGCCTGCCCCGGGCCGATCTCGACCGCCTGCTGGTCGAGGTCGGCGACGATCCCGTGGGCGGGATCCTTGCGGCGCCGCTAGGCGACACGGTGAAGCAAGGCGCCGCTTCCGGGCGCATCGAGCGGACGGTGGAGCGATTCGGGCTGTGGCGCGCGCTGACCCCACAGATGTTCCGCTATGGACTTCTCTGTCGTGCGCTCGATTCGGCGCTGGCTGCCGGCATGGACGTGACGGATGACGCCGCCGCCATGGAGCGCGCGGGCCATCAGCCGCGCCTCATCGCGGGGTCGGCCGCCAACATCAAGGTGACGCGGCCCGAGGATCTCTCGATCGCCGCGGCGCTCATGGCGGCGGGCGATGCGCCGGCCGTCCGCATCGGTCACGGCTACGACGTGCACGCGTTTCAGGCGGGCGATCACGTAACGCTCGGCGGCGTGCGCATCGCCCATGACCGCGGCGTGCTCGCGCACTCTGACGGCGACGTCGTCATCCATGCGCTCTGCGATGCGCTGCTCGGCGCCGCCGGGCTCGGCGACATCGGCGAGATGTTTCCGCCGAGCGACCCGGCGCTGCGAGGCGCCGACAGCCGCGCGTTCCTGCGCCAGGTGGCCACCGAATTGCGCGGACTCGGCTTCGCGATCGGCAACGTCGATATCAGCGTGATTGCCGAAGTGCCGCGGATCCTCGAGCACAAGCCGGCCATGCGGGCGAATCTCGCCGCGGACCTCGGTATCGTCGCCGGGCGCGTGAACATCAAGGCGACCAGCATGGAAGGGCTGGGCGCGATCGGCCGCCGCGAAGGCTTCGCTGCGCACGCGGTCGCCGTACTGACCCGCGCGAGGACCGCGGCATGAGTCTCGTCGAAACCCGTCGCACCGGCGACGTCGTGGAAGTCCGCATGGCGCGGGCGCCGGTCAACGCGATGAACGACGCGCTGCTCACCGACCTGCTCGAAACGCTACGCGCGGAGGGTCGGGGACCCGCACGGGCCATCGTGCTCTCGGGCCTGCCCGGAGTCTTCTCCGCGGGCCTCGACGTACCGGCGCTCATGGCCAAGGACGCAGCGGGCATGAAAGACTTCTGGCGGCTGTTCTTCGACGTGCAGCGGGCGCTCGCGGGCAGCCCCGTACCCGTCGTCGCGGCGATCACCGGCCACAGTCCCGCGGGCGGTGCCGTGTTCGCGATGTACTGCGACTACCGCATCATGGCGGAAGGGGCCTTCAAGATCGGACTCAACGAGGTGGCGGTCGGCATCCATCCAGGGCCTGTGCTGCATGCGGTCCTGAAGCGCCTCGTCGGCACGCGCCACGCCGAGCTCCTGATGGGAACGGCGCGCATGATGACACCCGTGGAAGCGCAACGATTCGGTTTCGTCGACGAGCTGGTGGCGCCGGTCGGGGTCGTCGATCGCGCGATCGCCTGGGCACAGCAGACACTGCAGCTGCCGGCGTCGGCGTACCTGGCAACGCGGGCGATCGCACGGGCCGACCTGATCGAGCTGGTGCGCACCGCGGGCCTCGAAGCGCAGGGTTCGCCGGGGGATCACTGGTGGGATCCCGAGACTCAGGCCGTGCTCACGATGCTCGTGCACAAGCTCCGCAAGAAGTAGGGACTATTTCGCCAGCAGCACGTAGAGAGCACCCGTGCCGCCGTCCGCAGGCCGGGCGGACACGAATGCCACGACCGCGGCCGTGCGGCGCAGGACCTTGCTCACCATGTTCTTCAGCACCGGGCCCCGCGGACCCGAGCGGCGACCCTTGCCGTGAATGACCCGCACGCAATGGGCGTTCGAGGCGATCGCGGAGGCGAGGAACGCGCCGAGCGCGGCATGCGCGTCGCGCGCGTTGAAGCCATGCAGATCGACTTCGCGGTCGACGCGATAGTCGCCGCGCCGGAGCTTGCGCAGGACGGTCTCCGCGATGCCTGGCCGCCGGTAGCTCAGCTCATCGCCCGTCTCGACGGCGAGTTCGCCCGGTGCGAGCGTCAGGCTTTCCTCCAGCACCGCTGCCTCGTCCGCGCGCCGGAAGCGTGCGCGCGGCGGCGGCTTCGGTCGCGCCGGGACGTGCCGCGGCGTGCGCTTGAGCGGCGCGACGCCGCGCATCGCTTCGCGAAAGAGCTCCGCGTCGCCGTCCGGCTCGCGTCGTGTTTCGGGCGCCGGGCGCCTGATCTTGGTGCGATTGTCGTTCGCCAACGGCCGCATCTCTTGCCGCTCAAGGTCGCGGCGGATTTCGAGTATAGTGTCGCCCGTCCGAGCTGCCAGCCCGACGCTTTTTTCCTCCAGTGAAGATTCTCGTTTCCAACGACGACGGTTACCGTGCCGAAGGGCTGCGCGCGCTCGCCGGCGCTCTCGCCGGCCTCGGCGAGGTCACGGTCGTCGCCCCGGACCGCAACCGCAGCGGCGCCAGCAATTCGCTGACGCTCGATGTGCCCCTGCGGGTGATGCAGGCGGAGGACAGGCTTTACTACGTGACGGGAACGCCGACCGACTGCGTGCACCTCGCGATTTCGGGCCTCTTTGATTTCGAGCACGACATGGTCGTCTCGGGCGTCAACGACGGGGCGAACCTCGGCGACGACGTGCTGTATTCGGGCACGGTCGCCGCGGCCATCGAAGGGCGTTTTCTCGGGCTGCCGGCGATCGCCGTCTCGCTCTGCACGGGGCCGCAATCTGACCAGAATGGCGGCCCGCACTTCGACACCGCCGCTCGTGTTGCCAGTGAGCTCGTCGGGCGCCTGCTGAAGCAGCCGCTCGATCCCGCGATGATCCTGAATGTGAATGTGCCCGACCAGCCGTACGATGACCTCAAGGGACTCAGGGCGACGCGCCTTGGCTACCGGCATCGGGCCGAGCGCGTGGTGAAATCGCAGGACCCGAAGGGCCGCCCCGTCTACTGGGTGGGGCCGGCCGGCCCTCAGCAGGACGCGGGACCGGGAACGGATTTTCACGCGATCGGCGCGGGCTTCGTGTCGATCACGCCGCTGCAGGTCGATCTCACGCGCCATGCGGCGCTCGAACGGGTTGGCAGCTGGCTCGGTGCTTCATCGTGACGGACGTGCGCATGAACGGCATCGGCATGACTTCCGCGCGCACGCGCGAGCGGCTGGTGCAGCGCTTGCGGGAGCAGGGCATCAAGGACCCGGCCGTGCTCGATCAGATCCGCAGCGTCCCCCGGCACCTGTTCGTCGACGAGGCGCTTGCGAGCCGCGCATACGAGGACACCGCGCTCCCGATCGGTTACGGGCAGACGATTTCGCAGCCCTACATCGTGGCGCGGATGACAGCGGCGCTCCTCGAGGCGGGCCCGCTCTTCAATGTGCTCGAGGTCGGGACCGGCTGTGGCTACCAGACGGCGGTGCTTGCACCGCTCGTGGAAAAGCTCTACAGCATCGAGCGGGTGGAGCCGCTGGTCGAGCGTGCCCGCGGGCGTCTCAAGGAACTCGGCATCAAGAACGTGCGCCTGCGGCACGGTGACGGCACGCAGGGCTGGGCCGCGCACGCGCCGTACGACGGCATTCTGGTCGCGGCCGCGCCGCATGCCGTGCCGGAAGCCCTGCAGCAGCAGCTCGCGCCGGGCGGCCGGCTCATCGTGCCGGTCGGCCCCGAAGGCGAGCAGGAGCTCTGGCGCATCACCCGCCGTGAATCGGGCCTGCAACGCGAGCGCCTCGGGGCAGTCGCCTTCGTGCCACTCATCAAAGGCCCCGTGTCCGCGCCGTGAGGCGCTCGCGTCCGGTGCCTGCGTTCCTGCGCATCCTCGCGACGCTTGGCGCAGCCGTCCTCATCGCTTCCTGCGGGCCGCCGTTCGTCGCAACGGAAGGGCTGACCTACGTCGTGCAGCCCGGCGACACGCTCTACGCCATCGCCTGGCGTCTGGATCTCGACTACCGCGACGTCGCGCGCTGGAATCATCTCGGCACGAATTACCGGCTCGCGGTCGGGCAGGTGTTGAAGGTCTCGCCGGACGCCGCATCGGCGGCTGGCGCGCCGTCCGCGCGTCCCGCGGTGCGCAAGCCAGCGCCGGCCGATTCAGCAGGGCCGCCCGTACGCTGGGATTGGCCGGCGACAGGCGAGATCCTCGGGCCGGTCCCGCAACCGACGGGCGGCTTCGGTCTGCGGGTGCTGGGCAGGCTTGGTGACCCGGTGCGCGCCGCCGCGGCCGGGCGCGTGGTCTACAGCGGTACCGCACTCAAGAATTACGGCCACCTCATTATCGTCAAGCATGACAACCGCTGGCTCAGCGCCTATGGCCATAACGATGCGGTGCTCGTGACGGAAGGACAGCAGGTCGCGAAGGGCCAGGCCATCGCGCAGATGGGCATGGGGCCGGGCCAGCGGCCGGCCCTTTACTTTGAAATCCGCCTCGATGGCAAGTCCGTCGATCCGCTGCGCTACCTTCCGCACCGCGGTCCGTAATCCGGTTGCACGCGCGCTGCGCGCTATGGTTTGATGGCGCGCACCCGAATGCACCGGGGCACCGGATGAAGACACGGGAAGGCAAGGGGAGAGTCAGCGAAGAACGACAAGAAGAACAGCGACAAGAAAAATAAAAGACGACGGCAATTGTTCGAGTCTGTCAGCTTCGAATGATTGGTTGGTTGATGAGAAACTCTTCTATTCCCGTGTCTTCTTCCGGTGCCCCGGCTTCAGCCGGGGCTCTCCCCTCCCGAAATGATCAGCGCCGCGACCACCCGCCGGCCTTCCTGCAATAGAACGTTGTAGGTGCGGCAGGCCGCTAGCGTGTCCATGACCTCGAGGCCCGCACCGGCGTGCGCGGCCGCGGCTAGAATGCGGGCGTCGGGGAAGACCTGCCGGCGGCCCGTGCCGAGGAGGATCACTTCGGGAGTGAGCGCGAGCACCGGCGCGAGCTCCGCGATCCCGAGTTCGCCGATGTTCCGCGGGGGCCAGTCGACGATGAGCTCGCGGGGCGCGACGATGACACTCGAGCGCAGGACCCGCTCGCCGATCACGACCTCCGTGGGTGAATACGCGCGCACGTAGTTGAGCGTGCCGTCGAGCTGTGCCGTGAACTGCATGCCGCCAAGATACCTGATCGAGCCCGTGCCTTGCGCGACCTGACCCTGGTCGTGACCGACGGCCATGCGCCCGCGGCGCTCGCCCGCGAGTCCGTCGCGGCCATCGAACGCTTGCCGTCAGCCGAGCTTGTGATGGCCCGCGGCATTCGAGTTGGCGCGCCAGCCGACTGGTGGCTTGCGGTACGCGACAGCATGGGAGCGCAGCCGACCGATCCCGAGTTCGACGCGCTCGCGCCGGTTGCCTGGTTCGGTGCAACCGGCCAGCGCTCCAACCGCGTCTGGTTCGCGACACCGGTGCGACTGACGGCTGCGATCGATCACGTGCGCCTCGATGCAATCGCGTATCCGGCGGCCGACGGCGCAGCGCTCAAAGCGGAATTTCAGCGGGAGTTCGCAAACGACGGCCTCGTGCTTCATCCGCACCCCGGCCCGCATTGGTTTCTCGAGGTGCCGCGCGAGCTCGCGGCGACAACGCTCGATCCGGCGCGCGTGCTCGGCAATGACATCGACGGGTGCTTGCCGGCCGGCGCCGGCGCCGGCTGGCTGCGCAAGTTCATGACGGAGGTGCAGATGTGGTTGCACAGCCGTGCCGTGCGCCCGGCGGGATTCAATGCCCTGTGGATCTGGGGTGGCGGCCGTGCCTGGCCGGCGCCCGGCGGGCAGGGCTTGCCGCCGGCTGCGAGCGACGAGCCGTTGCTGCGGGGGATCTACCGGCTCGCATCGACGCCTTGCTTCGATGCCGTCGCGACGCTCGACGACGCGCGCCGCCTCGCCACTCGCTCGCTCATCGTGACGGTTGCGCTCGAGCAGTGGCGCGCACGAGGCGAAGCGCAGCCACTCACGCGGCTCGAGCGTGAGTGGCTCGCGCCGGCCTGGAACGGGCTCACGAAGGGATCGCTCGCGTCATGCACGCTCTATCTGAACCGGACCCTGGTGCGCGCGACGCGCGCGCACGCCTGGCGGATCTGGCGCCCGCGACGCCACTGGGCCGAGGGCTGACGTGCGGCCGATACGCATCGTTCGGCGCCCTGCGGCGGCTACGCTGACCGGGCCTCTCGATCCGGTGCTTCGCCGCGTCTACGCCGCCCGCGGCATTGCCTCGCTCGCCGAGCTCGACCTCGGGCTTGCCGGCCTCCTGCCCGTGAGCTCCCTGGATGGCATCGTCGAGGCCGTCGATCTGCTGCTCGATGCACGTGCGCGTGGGCGACGGGTGCTTGTCGTCGGCGACTTCGACGCGGATGGCGCCACGAGCTGCGCGCTCCTCGTCCGGGGGCTCACTCGCCTCGGCTTCGCCGAAGTCGGCTACCTCGTGCCCGATCGATTCCGCTTCGGCTACGGCATGACGCCCGAGATCGTCGCGCTCGCGGCCGAGCGTGCGCCGGGGCTCATCGTGACAGTCGACAACGGCATGTCGAGCGAGGCGGGCGTCGCGGTGGCGCGCAAGCTCGGAATCGATGTGCTGATCACGGACCATCATCTGCCGGGTGCGACGCTCCCGGCCGCGAATGCCATCTGCAATCCGAACCTCGCCGGCGCGACATTTGGGAGCAAAGCGCTTGCGGGCGTCGGTGTCGCCTTCTACGTGCTCGCGGCGCTCACGCGCCGGCTCGCGGATTGCGTCCCTCATGGCGGCCTGCCGTCGGCGGCGGATTATCTCGACCTCGTGGCGCTCGGTACGGTTGCCGATGTCGTGCCGCTCGATCGGAACAATCGCATCCTGGTGTCACAGGGCCTGAAGCGCATCCGCGCCGGGCACTGCGTGCCCGGCATCAGCGCACTGCTCGCCGAAGGCGGCCGCAGCGCCGAACGCAGCGTCGCAGCCGATCTCGCTTTCGCCGCGGCGCCGCGACTGAACGCGGCCGGCCGCCTCGACGACATGTCGCTCGGCATCGAGTGCCTGCTGACCGACGACCCGGCGCGCGCGCGTCTCCTTGCCGCCGAGCTCGGCCGGCTGAATGCCGAGCGGCGATCGATCGAGAGCCGGATGAACGAGGAGGCGGCCGCGATCGTGAAGCGCATGCAGATCGATGACGCCGGCCTGCCGCTCGGCCTGTGCCTTTTCGATGAACAGTGGCATCCGGGCGTCGTCGGCCTCGTTGCGGCGCGCGCCAAGGAGCGCCTGCATCGTCCGGTCATCGCGTTCGCTCCCGCCGACGCCGGCTGGTTGCGTGGTTCCGCGCGTTCGGTGCCCGGCGTGCACCTGCGCGATGCACTCGATGCCATCGCCAAGCGCGAACCGGGACTGCTCGAAAAGTTCGGCGGCCACGCGATGGCCGCCGGCCTCACCCTGCAACGCGAGCGGCTCGAGGAGTTTCGCCGCTGCTTCGCCGAGGAGGTCTGCCGCCACCTGGAACCGGAGGATGCCGAAGGGCGCGTGCTGACCGACGGCGAGCTGGAGCCAGCGGAAATGACGCTCGCGACGGCGCAGACGCTGCGCGCGGCAGGACCTTGGGGGCAGGGATTTGCCGAACCCGTATTCGATGGCCGCTTCACGGTGCTCGATACGCGCATCGTCGGCGAACGCCATCTGAAGCTGAGGGTTCGGCCGGACGGCGACGCGCCCGTTGTCGACGGCATCGCGTTCAATTTCCTCGCCGTGGACCGGCAAGACCTGCCGATGGTCGCCGGGCGGGTGCAGCTCGCCTATCGGCTCGACGTCAACGAGTACCAGGGGCTCGAGCGGCTGCAGCTGGTCGTGGAGCATCTCTGTTAACATTGCCGTCCGATGGAAATCACCCAGCTCAAGCGCAACTTGAAGGACTTTGAAGAGCGCGCGGTCGCTCTCAGGAGGTACCTTTGAGTACGACAACAAGAAAGAGCGGCTAGACGAAGTCCGCCGCGAGCTGGAAGACCCCGCGATCTGGACGAAGCCCGACAAAGCGCAGGAGTTCGGGCGCGAGCGCGCCCGGCTCGAGCAGACCGTCGAAACGCTCGATCGCCTCACGGGCGGCCTCAAGGACGCCGCGGCGCTCGCCGAGCTTGCGGAGGAAGAGGGCGACGCGGGGACGCTCGCGGCGGTCGAGAAGGATCTCGGGCCGCTCGAGGCGACCATCCAGAAGCTCGAATTCGCGCGGATGTTTCCGGGCGAGATGGATTCGCACAATGCCTTTGTCGATATCCAGGCGGGAGCGGGTGGCACCGAGGCCCAGGATTGGGCGCAGATGCTCCTGCGCATGTACCTCAAGTGGGCCGACAAGCACGGCTTTCGCGCCGAGATCTTCGACTCGAGCGACGGCGAGGTCGCCGGCATCAAGAGCGCGAGTCTCGAGATCACCGGCGACTACGCCTACGGTTGGCTCAGGACCGAGACCGGCGTGCACCGCCTGGTGCGCAAGTCGCCGTTCGACTCCGGCAACCGGCGGCATACGTCGTTCGCCTCGGTGTTCGTCTCGCCCGAGGTCGACGACGACATCCACATCGAGATCAATCCGGCGGACCTCGAGATGGACGTGTACCGGTCGAGCGGCGCCGGCGGCCAGCATGTCAACAAGACCGAATCCGCCGTGCGCATCCGTCATTTGCCGTCAGGCATCGTGGTGGCGTGCCAGAATGAGCGCAGCCAGCACAAGAACCGCTCGACGGCGATGAAGATGCTGAAGGCGAAGCTCTACGAACTCGAAGTCAACAAGCGCAATGCCGCGGCGAAAGTACTCGAGGATTCGAAGTCCGATGTCAGCTGGGGCAACCAGATCCGTTCCTATGTGCTCGACCAGTCGCGTATCAAGGATCTGCGCACCGGCGTCGAGATCGGCAACACGGCCGCGGTCCTCGACGGCGAGCTCGACCCGTTCATGGAGGCGAGCCTCAAGCAGGGCCTGTAACGTGCGCGCATGAGCGACAACCCCGGGAATCCACCGCCGGCCGACGAGAACGCGCTGATCGCCGAGCGGCGCGCGAAGCTCGCGCGCCTGAGGGAAGGCGGCAATGCGTATCCCAACGACTTCCGCCGCGACGTGCTCGCCGACGAGCTGCATACCGCATTCGGGGAAAAGACCGCGGAATGGTTCGAGGCGAACCCGACGCCGGTGACCGTGGGCGGGCGCATGCTCCTCAAGCGCGTGATGGGCAAGGCGAGCTTCGCGCAGATCCGGGACCGGAGCGGCGCGATCCAGCTCTTCCTGCAACAGAACGTGCTCGGCGGCGTCTACGACGACTTCAAGGGCTGGGACATCGGCGACATCGTCGGCGCCGAGGGCACGCTCTTTCGCACGAAGACGGGGGAGCTCTCGGTGAAGGTGGCGAAACTGCGCCTCATCGTCAAGGCGCTGCGGCCGCTCCCCGACAAGTGGAAGGGCATCGCGGATACCGAGCTCAAGTACCGTCGGCGCTACGTCGATCTTGCGGTGAGCGAGGAGAGCCGCGCGGTGTTTCGCACGCGTACGGCGATCGTGAGCTATCTGCGCGCGTTCCTCGACGCGCTCGATTTCATGGAAGTCGAAACCCCGATGATGCAGGTGATTCCGGGCGGCGCAGCGGCCAAGCCCTTCGTCACGCATCACAATGCGCTCGGCATCGACATGTACCTGCGTGTCGCGCCGGAGCTGTACCTCAAGCGCCTGGTCGTCGGCGGCTTCGAGCGCGTCTACGAGATCAACCGGAACTTTCGCAACGAGGGGCTCTCGACGCAGCACAATCCCGAATTCACGATGCTCGAGATCTACCAGGCGTACGCGGATTATCACGACTTCATGGACCTGGTGGAGCGGATGTTCCGCGGCATCGCCGACGCCGTCGTCGGCCGGCGGCAGGTGAGCTACCAGGGGCGCTCCTTCGATTTCGCCCAGCCGTTCCGCCGCGTGACGGTCGAGGACGCGATCCTCGAGTGCAATCACGATCTCGCGCCCTCGAGCCTGCGCGATCTCGCTTACCTGCATCGCGTCTGCGACCGCCTGCACGTCCCGTACAAGTCCGGCGACGGCGCCGGGAAGCTCCAGATCGAGATCTTCGGGAAGACCGCCGAGCACACGCTCGAGCAGCCGACGTTCCTCTATGCGTACCCCGCGGAAGTGTCGCCGCTCTCGCGACGCAACGATGCGGACCCGTTCATCACCGACCGCTTCGAGCTCTTCATCGGCGGCCGCGAACTCGCGAACGGCTTCTCCGAGCTCAATGACCCGGAGGACCAGGCGCAGCGCTTTCGCGAGCAGGCGGCGCGCAAGACCGCGGGCGACGAGGAAGCGATGTTCTATGACGCGGACTATGTCCGCGCGCTCGAATACGGCATGCCGCCGGCGGCGGGTCTTGGCGTCGGCATCGACCGCCTGGTGATGCTGTTCACCGATTCACCGTCCATCCGCGACGTGCTGCTCTTCCCGCACCTCAGGCCGGAGAGCTGACGACAGCGTTCTCGCGGCCGTGCCCCAAACCTCACGATCGATTGGCGTCTTCGATTCGGGCGTCGGCGGCCTCACGGTCCTGCGGGCATTGCGCGCGGCGTTGCCGGCCGAAGACTTCATCTATCTCGGCGATACGGCGCGCCTTCCGTATGGAACCAAGAGCCCGGAATCGGTCATCCGCTATTCGATCCAGGCCGCGGACGCGCTGCTCGAGCGCGAGCTCAAGTGCCTGGTGATCGCCTGCAACACGGCATCCGCCTTTGCGCTCAACGCGCTGCGTGACCGGCTGGCGCCGCTGCCGGTGATCGGCGTCATCGAGCCGGGTGCCGTCGCGGCCTGCGCGGCGAGTCGCAGCGGACGTATCGTCGTCATCGGCACCGAAGGCACCGTCCGCGGCGGTGCGTATCAGGAGGCGATCCTGCGATTGCGGCCGCAGGCGCTCGTGACGGCGCGGGCGTGCTCGCTGTTCGTGGCGCTGGCCGAAGAGGGCTGGACCGACGGGCCGATCGTCGAGGCGATCGCCGGCCGCTATCTCGAACCGATCTTCGTCGTGCCGGCGAACGAGCACCCGGACGTGCTGGTGCTCGGGTGCACGCACTTTCCCGTGCTTGCGGCAACGATCCAGCGGGTGCTGGGGTCCGGCGTCGCGCTCGTTGACTCAGCGCAAACCGCGGCGCAGGCCGTCCTGGATGTACTCGACGCCGGCGGCTTGCGCCAGGCGGCGGGAGCGCCCGGTCGCACGCGGTTGCTTGCCACGGATGGAGCGGCGCGCTTCGCGCGCGTCGGCAGTGCTTTCTTCGGTGAGGACATCGCCGCCGGCGAGGTCGAGGTCATCGATCTCTGACGGCGTACGGCAGGGGCAGCTCACGCACGTCGAGTCCGGCTGCGCCGTCGCTGCCGCTCGCAGTCTGCGGCTCGAGATACACGACGGCGAGCAGCTCGCTGTCGCCGGCTGCCGTCCTTGCCGATTCGACGACAGTCCCCGGCCCGTAGCTGCCCAAGCGCACCGCCGTGCCCGGCGATACCGCCGGCGCGCCTTGCACCGCGAATCGCAACATGCGCCGCTTGATGCGCCCGAGATTCTGCGTGCGTGCGATGATTTCCTGGCCGGTGTAGCAGCCCTTGCGAAAGCTGACGCCGTCGACCAGATCGAGATTGAGCATCTGTGCGACGAATTGTTCGGAGGTCGCGGCGTAGATCTGGGGCAGGCCGGCCGCGACGGCCGCGCGCTTCCAGGCTTCGAGCGCCTCGTGCGCAGCCACCGGCGAGGGATGCGCGGAAGCATCGTCGAACCTGAGCCGGGCGGGCTGGTCCGGCGTGCCGAACGCGGCGAGTTCCACGGCGATGCGCAAGGCGACCTTCGCGCGCATCACATACTTACGCAACCGCTCGAGGAGCGCATCGGCGAGTTCGCGCGGCAGCGCCGCGAGCAACCGATCACCCTCGCGCTGCAGGGTCAGAACGGCAACGACGCGGCCCTTCGGAGTGTTGTACGACGTGAGCTGCTGCTCGCCCTCGAGGAGTCCGGACACATCATTTGAGAGCTGCCCATTGAGGAAGACTTCGGCATCGGCACCTGTGATCTCGATGACGGCAAGCGATTCGAGTCGCTCGAGGCGGGAGCTGGCTGGCGGTTGGGCGGTCATGCGAGGCGCACATTAGCAACTTGCCGCGCGCGGCGCCGTCATTTCCATGTCAACCCGCTGATTTATCAGCCAAAACCCCATAGTCCGGACGACGAAAATCTGGCAGACTGGCGGCCGATGAACGAGCGCCCCCTGTCCCCATTTCTCACGTACAGATTCCTGTACACGATGGTGCTGTCGTTCGCGCACCGGATCACCGGCTTGTGCCTGACGATCGCGGCGCTGCTCCTGACCTACGGACTGCTGGCGCTCGCGGGCGATGAAGGGAGCTTCGAGCGCGCGCGGTTTTTTTTCCGCCATTGGACCCTGCAGGTCGTCATGCTCGGCCTGACCATCGCGTTCTTCTTCCACCTCTCGAACGGCATCCGCCATCTTTTCTGGGACCTCGGCCACGGCTTTGAAAAGATCCAGGCCCGGCGTAGCGCGGTGTTCGTCATCATCGCGACCCTCCTGCTGACGGGTTTATCCCTGTGGCTCGCGGTGCGCTCGGCGGGCGGCTCATGAGCAACCAGCGTCCGTCCGGCTCGGGTCACTGGATCGCGCAGCGGGTCAGCGCGGTCGCGCTCATCCCGCTCGGACTCTGGTTCATCTGGAGCCTCTCGACCCGCGCCGATCTCAGCCGGCCGGCGTGGCTCGCTTTCATCGCCGCGCCGTGGCACGCCGCGCTGATCGTGGCTTTCCTGCTTGTGGCGCTCATGCATTCCTATCTCGGCGTGCAGGTCGTCATCGAGGACTACGTCCACACGCGAGTGCGCGAACGCGCACTGCATGGCCTGAGCACGGCGCTGCACTTCATCGCCGCGCTCGCAGGCGCCTGGGCCGTCATCCGCATCGTGCAGGGTGGCGCACCGTGACACGCGCGTACGAATTCGTCGATCACAGCCATGACGTGGTCGTGGTTGGCGCCGGCGGCGCGGGCCTGCGCGCCACATTCGGTCTCGCGGAGGCGGGCCTCACGACCGCCTGCATCACCAAGGTCTTCCCGACGCGCAGCCACACGGTTGCGGCCCAGGGCGGCATCAGCGCCGCGCTCGGCAACATGGGCGAGGACGACTGGCGCTGGCATATGTACGACACGGTCAAGGGCTCGGACTGGCTCGGCGATCAGGACGCCATCGAGTACATGTGCCGGGAAGCGCCGACCGCGGTCATCGAGCTCGAGCACTTCGGTGTGCCGTTCTCGAGGACCGACGACGGCAAGATCTATCAGCGCCCGTTCGGCGGCATGACGACGCGCAACGGCGAGGGCCCGCCCGCCCATCGCACGTGCGCGGCGGCGGACCGCACCGGCCATGCGATGCTGCACACGCTGTATCAGCAGTCGCTCAGGCACGATGCGCAGTTCTTCATCGAATATTTCGCGCTGGACCTGATCATGCACGACGGCGAATGCCGGGGAGTCGTCGCGCTCAACATGGCCGACGGCACGGTCCACCGGTTCCGCGCGAAGCAGACGATCCTCGCGACCGGCGGTTACGGACGCGCCTATTTCACCTGCACTTCCGCCCACACCTGCACGGGCGACGGCGGCGGCATGGTCCTCAGGGCCGGCCTGCCGTTGCAGGACATGGAGTTCGTGCAGTTTCATCCGACCGGCATTTACGGCGCCGGTTGCCTCATTACCGAAGGCGTGCGCGGCGAGGGCGGATATCTGACCAATTCGAAGGGCGAGCGCTTCATGGAGCGCTACGCTCCGAATGCCAAGGACCTCGCTTCGCGCGACGTCGTCAGCCGCTCGATGACGATCGAAGTGCGCGAAGGCCGCGGCGTCGGCGAACTGCGCGATCACATCCATCTGCACCTCGAACATCTCGGGCCCGAAGTCATCCGCGAGCGGCTGCCGGGCATCGCGGAGACCGCGAAGATCTTCGCGGGCGTCGACGTCGCGCGCGAGCCGATCCCCGTTTCGCCCACGGTTCACTACAACATGGGCGGCATTCCGACGAACGTCGAAGGCGCCGCCGTCACCCGCAGGGGCGACGATCCGGATGCCGTGGTGCCCGGTCTCATGGCCGTGGGCGAGGCCGCGTGCGTATCCGTGCACGGTGCCAATCGCCTCGGCTCGAATTCACTCCTCGACCTCGTGATCTTTGGCCGGGCGGCGGCCCATCACTGCGCACGGTCGGTCGAGCGCGGGGCCCAGCGCGATCTACCCCAGGGCGCGGGCGATGAGGCGCTTGCCCGGCTCGACCGCCTGCGCCACGCCGACGGCGGCGAAAGCACGGCGGCGATTCGGCTGCGCATGCAGCGCTCGATGCAGACGCACGCCTCGGTCTTTCGCACCGGGCCGGTGCTGCAGGAAGGGGTCACGCAGCTCACGGGGATCGCCCAGTCGTTCGCCGACGTGCGTGTGTCGGACCGGTCGCTCGTCTGGAACTCCGATCTCATCGAAACCTTCGAGCTCGACAATCTCCTCGGCCAGGCGCTTGCGACCATCGTGTCGGCGGAGAACCGCAAGGAAAGCCGGGGAGCGCATGCGCGCGAGGACTTCGGCGAGCGCGACGACCGCAACTGGATGAAGCACACGCTTGCGTGGGTCGGCAAGGACGCGGACGTCCGCATCGACTACCGGCCGGTGCACATGAACGTCGTCGGCGACGACGTCAAGCCCATCCCTCCGCAGGCGAGAACCTACTGATGGCCGAGTTCCGACTGCCCCGCAATTCCGTCGTCGGCAAGGGCAAGAGCCACGCCGCGCCGAACGCGAAGCGGCCGCGGCGCTTCAGCATCTATCGCTACGATCCGGACGGCGGTGCCAATCCGCGCCTCGACAGCTACGAGCTCGACATGGCCGCCTGCGGGCCGATGGTTCTCGACGCGCTCATCAAGATCAAGAACGAGATCGACCCGACGCTCACCTTCCGCCGCTCGTGCCGCGAGGGCATCTGCGGATCCTGCGCGATGAACATCAATGGCGTGAATACGCTGGCCTGCACGCGCGCCTGCGAGGACCTGCCGGGCGAGGTACGAATCCTTCCGCTGCCGCACCTGCCGGTGATCAAGGACCTCGTGCCGGACCTCACGAAATTCTACGAGCAATACGCGTCCGTGCGGCCGTGGCTCACGACCCGGTCGCCGGAGCCGCAACGCGAGCGCCTGCAGTCCAAGCACGACCAGGAGAAGATCGACCGGCCGTCCGCCTGCATCCTGTGCGCTTGCTGCTCGACCAGCTGCCCGAGCTACTGGTGGAACGGCGACCGCTATCTCGGCCCCGCAGCGTTGCTGGCGGCGTACCGGTGGATCATCGACAGCCGCGACGAGACGCGGGCCGAGCGGCTCGCGGCGCTCGAGGATCCCTTCAAGCTGTATCGCTGTCACACGATCATGAATTGCACCGAGGCCTGCCCGAAGGATCTGAATCCCGCGAAGGCGATCGGCGAGATCAAGAAGATGATCGCTGCCGGTGGCCACTGAGCGGCACGGCCCATGGAAGGGGAAGGCCGTCTGGTATGGCGTTGCCGCCGCGGGATGCGGGAGCTCGACGCGTTACTGACCCGCTATCTCAAGACGCGCTACCTCCTGGCCGGCGCCGTCGAGCGCCAGGCGTTCGAGTCGACGCTGGAGTTGACGGACCCCGAGCTCTGGGCCTTCGTGCTCGGGCAGGCCGTGCCGTCCGATCCGGCCATGCGCCATGTCATCGAGCAGATCGCCGACCCTCGTGCTTGAGCTGCGGCCCGATGGCGCGGTCGGCGGCATCCTTGCCGCCGCCACCGCCGGGGCCGTCGCGTTGCTCGTGAACGCGCCAATACCTCCTGCAGGGGCGATCGGGCTCGCGCTGCTGGCCGCCGTTGCCGGTCTGCGTGCCATCCGGTCACAGTGCTTCGGCCGCAATCCCGGGGCGCCGCGCGCACTGATTCTGACAAGTGACGCCGGCTGGATGGCCGAGTCTGCCGATGGCAAGCGCCTGCCGTTGCGGGCGCCGCTCGCCGCGACGCGCGTCCTGCGGTGGTGGTTCCTGCGCTGGCACGGCACATGGATCGTGGTCACAGCCCGGACCTCCGGAGAGCGGGCCTGGCGGCAGCTCACGTCGCGCTTGCGCGAGCGGGCGCATGAGGCGTCCACGCCACACGCGGTATCCGGTCGTGGCTGAACTGCTAGAATCCGCCGCCGCTCCGGCCCCGGCAGGTCCGGGGCGGGAAGTTGACGGACTTCACAGTTGTGTTGCCGTCCGGAGCCGCGAACTTTCCATACAGGCGTGGGTCAGAGCCCGCGTCCGGAGCCTGCCAGAGCGAAGGTTGTGAGGCCCCGGATGGGCAGTGAAGACAGTGACCTGATCCTTGTCGAGCGCGTGCAACACGGTGAAGCGGCTGCTTTCGACCTGCTCGTACTGCGATATCAGCATAAGGTTCTGAAACTCATCATGCGTTACGTGCATGACTCCGTGGAAGCGGAAGACGTCGCGCAGGAGGCTTTCATCCGTGCCTATCGGGCGCTGCCTTCGTTCCGGGGCGACAGTGCTTTCTATACCTGGCTCTATCGCATTGCCATCAATACGGCGAAGAATGCGCTGGTCGCGAGCCGCCGCCGGCCCATCGACTATTCGCTCGATCCGCAGGACGGCGAGGACTATGTGATGCAGGCGCGGCTGAAAGACCCGGAAACTCCGGAAGGCCTGCTGCTGACGGAGGAAATCCAGAATACGGTCAATAGCGCGATCGAGAACTTGCCCGAGGACCTGCGCACTGCCATTGTGCTGCGCGAACTCGAGGGGCTCAGCTACGAGGAGATCGCCAAGGCCATGGAATGTCCGGTGGGCACGGTCAGGTCCAGAATTTTCCGGGCGCGCGAGGCGATCGATCGGAAGCTCCGTCCGATCTTCGACGGGGGTTTGGGGCGACTCGAGGACGGCAACGAATGAGCGAACCATTGAACGCACAGCTGTCGGCATTCATCGACGGCGAACTGCCGCCGGCCGAGGGCGACCTCTTTGCGCGGCAGGTTTCCGCGGATCGCACGGTCCGTGCGGCCGCGAGCCGCTATTACCTGATGGGGGAAGCCATCCGCGCCGAGCGTTCGCCGGTGCGCATGGGCTTCTGCTCCCGGGTTTCGGCGGCGATCGCAGGCGAGCAGTTGCCCGCGGGTGACGGCATTGCGGATGTAAAGGCAGCCCGCCGTGTACCGCGCATCCTCGCCTGGTGGAAGCCGATTGCCGGAGTTGCCATGGCTGCGGGCGTTGCACTGGTTGCGATTCTCGTGGTCCGCGATCAGCAGAGCGAGCGCAAGGCCCCCGAGATTGCCCAGGCAGGCATCGCGCGGGCGGGCGAATCGACCGCGACCGGCGCCACCGTGACCGCGCGGCCGCTGGAATCCGGAGCTCGGTCCGCCGGGTCCGGCGAATCGTCGATCTACGTGATTCCGCCCAATGTCGGGGTCGTGAGCTCGCCGCTGACGCGGGCGCAGCTCGCGAGCTACGTGTTCGCACACAGCGAGTACTCGTCGCTTCCCGGACGACGCAACGTCGTGAGCGACGCCGCCGGGCAGGACGACGCGGCTGAAGAAGCGCCGGTCGAGGCGCCGAAGCCGTGACCCCCGTCCCTGTCCGCAAGACCCTGGCGTGTTGCGTGTTGCTCGCCGCGGGTGCGTCCGCATTTGGCGCCGAGGAACCGCAACAGCTGCTCGAGCGCATGAACCAGGCGCTGACCGGGCGCAATTATGTCGGCACCTTCGTGCAGCTCGCGAACGGGCGCGTTTCGACGATGCGCATCCTGCATCGCGTGGACAAGGGGCGCGTCATGGAGCGCCTGGTGTCGCTCGATGGCAGCGGCCGCGAAATCGTCGGTACGGCGGACGAACTCATCTGCTACCTGCCCGACCAGCGCAAGGTGCTGGTCGAACCTCGCAAGGATCAGGGGCCGCTCCTCGGCACGTTGCCGAGCTTCCGGCCGGAGCTCGTCGGTTACTACACCGTGGAAGCCAAAGGGTCGGGCCGGGTGCTCGGCCACAACACGCAAGTCATCGCGGTCATGCCGAAGGACGATTTTCGCTTCGGTTACCGGCTGTGGCTCGACGAAGTCACGGCGATGCCGCTCAAGACGCAGCTTTGCGATTCCGATGGCCGGGTCATCGAGCAGATCCTGTTCGCGGAGATCGCCTGGCCGGACCGCATTCCGAACAGTGAATTCAAGCCGCAGCTGTCGACGGAGGGTTTCACCTGGGTGCGGGCGGAATCGCCGCTGCACCTCGCGGAGATCGGCTCGGATTCGCTCCTGTGGCGCGCCATCCGGCTGCCGCCCGGTTTCCGCCTGAGTGCGAGCAGCACGCAGCCGCTCGAAAATCCGTCCCGCCCGGTCGCGCACCTCGTGTACAGCGACGGACTTGCGTCCGTGTCGGTCTTCATCGAGACCAACGAGCGCGGACAGGCGTTGAGCGGCCACCTGTCGATGGGATCGTCGGCCGCATTCTCGACCGTCGTGAACGGCCACCAGGTCACGGCCGTCGGCGAAGTACCGGCGCGCACCGTGGAACTGATCGCGGGTTCCGTGCAGCCCTCGAGGCACGCGCAGGGCAGCTCCCCGCGTCCGTGAGCGCGAACGCCGGGCCGCGTTGGACGCTCGTCAGCCGGATCGATTGCCACCTCTGCGAACTCATGCAAGAGGAGCTGATTACGTACCTTGGCGAACGCGCTGCGGATGTCGCCGTGCTCGACGTCGATGCGGACGCAACGCTCCTCAGGCGCTTCGGCAACAAGGTGCCGGTGCTCCTCATTGACGGCGAAGTGGCCTGTTGCGGCCGATTCGATCGCGCCGAGGTCGAGCGTCTGGCACGCCACCGACCCTAACCCGCCGCCTCGTCGATTCCGTATTGGCGGATCTTGCGCTCGAGCGCCCGAAAGTCGTGAAAGCGAGCGAGCGTCATGTAGTCGAGGCGCTCGGGAGTCAGCAGGCCGAGCTTTACCGCGAGTCCGAGGAACCGGTTCGAGTGGTGCACGTGACGGGGCAGTCGATTGAAGTCGAAGAGCTTCGGCAGTGGCTCGCCCCTGGCATCGGACACGACGATGACGTTGAGCGCCTGCAGGTTGATGCCGTAGATGCGGGCGCGGTGCGCTTCCGCGACCATGCGGTCGATATGCCCGTGCATACGCTCGCGCTCGGCGGCCGATGCCCGCTGATACCAGAAGTAATAGAGCGGCCCCCGCAGGCGCTCCTGGACGAACAACTGCAGCGTCGGCGTGACCAGAAAATCGATTGGCTCGGCAACATAGGGAGCGAGCGCAGGCGCGGCGCGATATTCGCCATTGCTCGAGAATTCATATTCCGCGAGCGGCAGTGGATTGTGCCGTGTGTGCTTGGCGACCGCCGACGGCTTGTAGACCTTGAGCGCGCGATCGACGCCTCGCCAGCGCGCGGCGTGCACGGTGCATCGGCTGCCGGCTCCGATGGCCGCTCCGACGTCGAGGTTTGCGAGGCGCGTGCCGGCGAGCGCCGGCGCAATTGCGTCGGCGTCAGGCACTGACACGCTCACCGACGGCGATCCATTTGTCAGAAAAAAGTGGCCAGGACACACGTACGATCTTGCGCAGCGTAAAGCCCGCCCGCCGGAATTCCTCCTCGAGTTCGCGCCTCGACACGCGCACGAGGGGCTTGCGTGCGAGGCCGAGCTTCCAGCGGGCGCGGCGCAGCGGATAGCGGAAGGTATAGCAGTGACGGTAGTCGATGATGAGCCAGCGCCGCGCCACGCGGTGGAATTCCCGGAGGATGCGCACTCGCGGCTCCGGTTCGATGTGCAGGGTGAAGCGGATGGCGACCACGCAGTCGAAAGCGCCGTCGCAAAACGGCAGCTGCCCGCCGTCCGCCTGCACATAGCCGTTGATGGCGCCGTTGATGGCGCCGTTGCCCGCGCCCGGCGCCCGGGCCGCCTGCCGGATCATCTCGAGCGATATGTCGCTGCCGACGACTTCGTGGCCGCGCCGGGCGAGGGCGCCCGTGAAGCGCCCGGTTCCGCAGGGCAGGTCGAGGATCGCATGCACGTCGCCCACGTAGTCGAGCGCGCTTTCGATGGCGGCCCATTTGCGTGCATTGCGCCGCTGGCGCTCCGGTGTCGAGAATCGGTGAAAATCGTAGTCCTCCGCGACCGCCTTGCTGCGGTAGAACTGGCTCGCGTAGTCGATTCCGTACTTGAGCGGAGAGCTCGGATCCTCGTATTTCGAACGCTTGCGCATGGGCGGGAAAAGTATCAAGGGCCACGGCGGACCACAATCACACGTATAATGCGCCGCTTTGTTCCGGCCGTCCCCCCGGCCACTCCGCCCGCCGTCCCACATGCAGAATATTCGTAATTTCTCGATCATCGCCCACGTCGATCACGGCAAGTCGACGCTTGCCGACCGCTTCATCCAGCTCTGTGGCGGCCTCGAGGCGCGGGAGATGCAGGAGCAGGTGCTCGATTCGATGGCGCTCGAACGCGAGCGCGGCATCACCATCAAGGCCCAATGCGTGACGCTTTTCTACACCGTGCCGGGCGGCGAGAAATTCGAGCTGAACCTCATCGATACGCCCGGCCACGTCGACTTCTCCTACGAGGTGTCCCGCTCGCTCGCGGCCTGCGAAGGAGCACTGCTCGTGGTCGACGCCGCGCAGGGAGTCGAGGCGCAGAGTGTCGCGAACTGCTACACCGCGCTCGAGCAGGGGCTGGAAGTCGTGCCGGTGATCAACAAGATCGACCTGCCATCGGCCGACCCGCCGAAGGTGATCAAGGAGATCGAGGAGATCATCGGCATCGAAGCCCACGACGCGCTGTTCGTGAGCGGCAAGACGGGGGAGAACGTTCCGGAGCTGCTTGGGCAGCTGATCCGCCGCATTCCCGCGCCGAAAGGCGATCCGGCGGCGCCGCTCCAGGCACTCATCATCGACTCCTGGTTCGACAACTACGTCGGCGTCGTTTCGCTGGTGCGCGTGGTGAACGGCACGCTCAAGACCGGTGCGCGCATCCGCGTCTGGACGACCGGCCGCAGTCACGAGGCAACGAAGCTCGGCCGCTTCACGCCGAAGTCGGTGCCGCAGCCGCAGCTGTCGGCCGGGCAGGTCGGCTTTATTGTCGCCGGCATCAGGGAAATCGACGGCGCACCCGTCGGCGACACGATCACGCTCGACGCGACGCCCTGCAGCGCACCGCTCCCCGGATTCAAGGAAATCAAGCCCCGCGTGTTCGCCGGAATGTTTCCCATCGATACGGACGACTACGAGAATTTTCGCGATGCGCTCAAGAAGCTGCGGCTGAACGATTCAGCTCTGCACTTCGAACCGGAAGTGTCGACGGCGCTCGGCTTCGGCTTCCGCTGTGGATTTCTCGGGCTCCTGCACATGGACATCGTGCAGGAGCGGCTCGAGCGCGAATACCACCTCGAGCTCGTCACGAGCGCGCCGACCGTGGTGTACGAGGTCGCCAAAACGGACGGGAGCGTCGAGTACGTCGAGAACCCCGCGAAGCTGCCTGCAACCGTCGAGATCGCGGAACTGCGCGAGCCGATCATCACGGCGCACATTCTCGTGCCGCCCGATCACGTCGGCGCAGTGCTGGGCCTGTGCACGGAAAAGCGCGGCGTGCAGAAAAAGATGCAGTACCTCGGCAGCCAGGTGGCGCTCGAGTACCAGCTGCCGATGGCCGACGTCGTGCTCGACTTCTTCGACCGGCTGAAGTCCGCCTCGCGCGGCTATGCCTCGTTCGACTACGAGTTCAGCCATTTCCAGGCGGCGCCGCTCGTCAAGCTCGATATCCTCATCAACGGCGACAAGGTGGACGCGCTCTCGATCATCGTCCATCGCGACAACGCCTATAACCGCGGGCGCGAGCTCGTCGACAAGATGCAGGAGCTCATTCCCCGGCAGATGTTCGAGGTCGCCGTGCAGGCCGCGATCGGCGGCAACGTCGTGGCGCGCGCCACGGTCAAGGCGCTGCGCAAGAACGTGCTCGCGAAGTGCTATGGCGGGGACGTGTCGCGCAAGCGCAAGCTCCTCGAGAAGCAGAAGGAAGGCAAGCGGCGCATGAAGCAGGTCGGATCCGTCGAGATCCCGCAGGAAGCCTTCCTCGCCGTACTTCAGGTCGGCAAGAAGTAGCGGGACCGGTAGAATCTTCCGGACAACATTACAGGCTGCGCAAGCTCACCAATATCCATGGCATCAATCGGGCTGACTATCGGGATGATCATTGTCGTCGGCGTGGCCTCCGGCCTCGTGTGGCTCGTCGACGAATGGGTCCTGACGCCGCGCAGGCTCGCGGCCGGGAAAGCCCAGGCCCCGGGATCGACGGCCGAATACGCCGGCTATGCATTCCTCATCGCCTGCGTCGCGCTGTTCGTCCTCCTCAAGCGATCGCCGGCCTATGCGTCGAGCGTCGAGCTCTATCCGGTGATCGTGTTCGTCGCGCTCGCGACTTCCGTGATCCTCATTTTCGACGTCGCGATGTTCGGCCCCGAGCGCGCGAGCCTGCATGCCGCGAACCCGCAGGCGGCCGTCGCGAGAGATCCGGCGGTCATCAGCTATGCGCGCGTGCTGTGCCCGGCATCCCTCTGGATGCTTCTCCTGCACACGCTTGGCGGCGAGGAGCAGCTGCGCTGGGCGAATTTCGGCGTGCTCGGCTTCGGCCTCGTCTCGCTCTACGACGACTGGCTGGTGGGCCCGCGCCGCGCGCTCAGCGGCGCGGCGAAGCCGCGCCTGCTCAAGGTGATCGACGCGTTGCTGCTCGGCTCGGCGCTGTCGGCGGTGTGGGGTCTCTTTACCACGGAGGCCGTGGACTTCAGCCTGGTGCTGTTCATCCTGGCCGTGGTGAGCGGACTCATCTGGCTGCTCGACCGGCTGATCATGACGCGGGCCCGTGCGCAGCACGCGCCCGGCGCGGAACCGTTGCCCGAGCCCGTGTGGGTCGAATACGCCCGGACTTTCTTCCCCATCATCGTCATCGTGCTCGCCGTGCGTTCGTTCGTGTTCGAGCCGTTCCGCATTCCGTCGGACTCGATGATGCCGACCCTGCAGGACGGCGACTTCATCTTCGTCAACAAGTATGCCTACGGCCTGCGGCTCCCCGTCGTCAATGCGAAGGTGACCGAGGGCCACCTCCCGCAGCGTGGCGATGTGATCGTCTTCCGGCTGCCGTCGAATCCGCGCGTCAACTACATCAAGCGGCTCGTCGGCCTGCCCGGCGACCTCATCCGGGTCGACGACAACCAGCTCTACGTGAACGGCGAACCGCAGCGCCAGCAGAGCGCGGGCACCTATGCCGGCCCGAAGGACTGCAGCGATCCGCGGGACCGGGACTGTCACGAGGAGTATCGCGGGGCGCCGGTCGCGATCGAGCAGCTCGGCGCGGTCGCGCACCCCATCATGTTCGCCTACAAGCCGCCCACGCCCTTCGATCAGCAGGTGCCGCCGGGCTATTATTTCTTCATGGGCGACAACCGCAACAACAGCCTCGACAGCCGCTTTGCCGACGCCGTCGGCTTCGTCCCGGAGGAAAACCTGGTCGGGCGGGCGGTGCGCGTGTGGCTGAACTTCCGTTACTTCAATCGCATCGGCGAGGCCATTCGCTGATGCCACTGCAAGGAGTGAGACTGATGCGACATCGTCAACGCGGCGTCACCTTCATCGGCTGGATCATCCTCCTGCTCCCGACCGCGGTACTCATTTACGCGGGCATCAGGCTTACGCCGCTCTACCTCGAATACATGAATATCGCGCGCACGCTCGATCAGGTGAAGAACGAGTTCGACGGCAATGCGCCGACGGCGAGCGCCGTGCGCCTCTCGATCGAAAAGCATTTCGACATCGAGGATGTGCACACGGTCAGCGTCAAGGACATCGAGATCAAGCCCGCGGGCCACAACATCAGCGTCACCGCGAACTACGACTCCTGGGCGCCGCTCTTCGCCAATCTTTCGATCGTCGTCACCTTCGACAAGACCGTTGAAATTTCGCAATAGTCCGCGCGCCGGCGGGCGCGGCTGGCGCAAGGATGGCTGTGAGAATCGCGGCTGACTGGCTGGATGGGCGTCTCGGCTATCGCGCCCGGGATGTGGGCCTCATCGAGGCGGCACTCACGCACCGCAGTGCCGGTGGCGCGCACAATGAACGGCTCGAATTCCTCGGCGACGCCGTGCTCAACTGCCTGGTGGCGGAACTCCTGTTCCGCCACTACCCGAACGCGGACGAAGGCGAACTCAGCCGCTTGCGGGCGACGCTCGTGAGCGGCGAGGCGCTCGCCGAGACGGCTTCAGCCATCGGCCTCGGTGACGAGCTGCGGCTCGGCGCGGGGGAATTGCGCAGCGGCGGCTTTCGCCGCCCCTCGATCCTCGCCGACGCCCTGGAAGCGCTGATAGGCGCGGTCTACCTGGACGGCGGACTCGAGGCCGCGCGCGGCATCGTCGAGCGGCTGATCGCCGACCGGGTCGCACAGCTGCCCGACGCGGCGGACCTCAAGGATCCCAAGACGCGGCTGCAGGAGTACCTGCAGGCGAGGGGCATGCCGCTGCCGGTTTATACGGTCGAGCAGATTCGCGGCGACGCTCACCTGCAGACATTCGAGGTCCGATGCGATGTCGCGACACTCAACCTGAGTGCACGCGGCAGCGAGCTCAGCCGTCGCCGGGCCGAGCAACAGGCGGCGGAGGATGTCCTGCGGCAGATCGAGGCAGGCGCCGTGCGGGCGGGCGACTCGTGACTGACGCGCCCCCGGCCAATCCGACGGGCGCTCACCGCTCGGGCTTCGTGGCAATTGCCGGGCGCCCGAACGTCGGTAAGTCGACCCTCGTCAATGCGCTGGTCGCGCAGAAAGTCAGCATCGTCACGGCCAAGCCGCAAACGACCCGCCACCGCATTCTCGGCATCGTCAACCGGCCGGGCGTGCAGATCGTGCTGGTCGATACACCGGGCCTGCACTCGAATGCCAAACGTGCGCTCAACCGCGTCATGAACCGCACGGCGACACAAGCCGTCTCGGAGGCCGACCTCAACGTCTTCCTGAGCGAGGGTACCCGCTGGCTGCAGGAAGACCAGGCGGCGCTCGAACGGGTGCAACGCGCCGGCAGGCCGATCATCGCTGTCGTCAACAAGGTTGATCGGGTGCGGCCGACCGGGCGGCTCCTGCCGTTTCTCGCCGAGCATGCGAAGCGGGCGGCATTCGTCGACATGGTGCCGGTTTCGGCGCTGCGCGCGACCAATCTCGATCGGCTCCTCGCGGTCATCGCCGCCCAGCTCCCCGAGGCGCCGCCGATGTATCCGGCCGAGCAGGTCACGGACCGCAGCGAGCGCTTCCTCGCCGCGGAGATCATCCGCGAGAAGCTCACGCTGGCGCTGAGCGCCGAGCTGCCGTACGGGCTGTCGGTGGAGATCGAGGCGTACGAGACGACGCCCGACGGGCGTGTCAGCATCGCGGCGGTCATCTGGGTCGAGCGCAAGGGCCAGAAGGCGATCGTGATCGGCGAAAAAGGCGAGCGGCTGAAGTCCGTCGGCCGGGCTGCGCGGCTCGAATTGAAGGGGATGCTCGAGACCCCCGTCTATCTCGAGCTCTGGGTGAAGATCAAGGAAAACTGGGCCGACGATGAGCGCGCGTTGCGCTCGCTCGGCTACGACGCCCCATGAGAACGGTGCGCAGGGTCGGTCCGGTGCCGGCGTACGTTCTGCACCAGGCTCCGTACCGGGATTCCGGGCGGATCCTGGAACTCCTCACGCAGGATCACGGCCGGCTCAGCGTCTTTGCCCATGGCGTTCGTCGCGCGAAATCGGGCTTGGTGGCCGCCCTGCAGCCGTTTCAACGGCTGCTCGTCAGCTGGAGCGGACGCGGCGAGGCACCGAGCCTCGCGGGCGCGGAATTGGACGGCCCGCCGCGATCGCTCCCCGCGGCCCAATTCGTGAGCGCGTGCTATGTGAACGAACTCATCCTCAAGCTCACGACTCGCCATGACAGTCATGCGGGTCTGTTCGACCTGTACGACGCGACACTCGCCGCGCTCAACCGCGGCGAAGGCGAGCGTGCCCTGCGGCTTTTCGAAAAGCGCCTGCTCGACCTGGTCGGATTCGGGCTGGCGCTTGGCGTCATCGCGGGCGGTCACCGGCCAATCGACCCTGCGGCTCATTACCATTTCCGGCTCGAGCACGGCGCGGTCGAGGCCGGCCCCGGCGCGGCGGGCCGGGTATACTCCGGCGCCGCGCTCCTGGCGCTTGCGCGCGAGCAGCTGGACGACGACGGGCAGGTCCGGGCATTGAAGCCGCTGCTGCGCGACGCAATCGAGGCCTGCCTCGAGGGCCGGACTCTCAGCACGCGCGAGGTGGCAATGGCGATGCGGCGCAAGCGTTCGGGAGGTTCGAAAGAGTGAGCGGCGGATCCTTCATCGCGCTCGGCGTGAATATCGATCACGTGGCGACGCTGCGCCAGGCACGTGGCACGCGCTATCCGGATCCCGTCTACGCAGCCCTCATGTCCGAGCAGGCGGGCGCGGACAGCATCACGCTTCACCTGCGCGAGGACCGGCGGCACATCCAGGACCACGACCTCGAGGCCATCAAGGCGGTGATCCAGACGCGCATGAACCTCGAAATGGCGGCGACCGACGAGATGCTGGCGATCGCCGAGCGCGTGCGGCCGGAGGATGTCTGCCTCGTCCCGGAACGGCGCAATGAAGTGACGACGGAAGGCGGTCTCGACGTCGCGGGGCAGCTGCAGCGGATCCGCGAGGTCTGCGCCATCGCCCGGGCGCGGGGCATGCGCGCATCGCTGTTCATTGATCCCGACGCACGTCAGGTCGAAGCCGCCGAGCAGGCGGGCGCTCCGGTCGTCGAATTGCACACCGGTCGCTATGCCGAGGCCACCGGCACCGAGCGGGCGACGGAGCTGCATCGGCTGCGCGACGCTGCGCGCCTCGCGGCGGGTCTCGGGCTCACGGTGCATGCCGGCCACGGTTTGCACTATCACAATGTGCAACCGGTCGCCGCGATCCCGGAAATCGTCGAGCTCAACATCGGCCACGCCATCGTCGCGCGCGCCGTGTTTCATGGTCTCGCCCAGGCCGTGAGCGAGATGAAGCATCTGATGCTCGCCGCTCGCGGCAGCTAGTCACGGCGCAGTGGATGATCTTCGGAATCGGCACGGATGTTCTGGAAGTCGCCCGCATCGAGCGGGTGTACGCGAAGTACGGCGAGCATTTCGTCGCGAGGCTCCTCCTGCCTGCGGAGCTCGAGCAGCTCGGGCGGACGAAACGGACGGTGCGCTTTCTTGCGATGCGCTTCGCGGCCAAGGAGGCCATCGTGAAAGCGATGGGCACGGGCTTTGCGCACGGCATGTGGATCCGCGACACCGGCGTCGTGCAGAACGCCTGGGGCAAGCCTGAAGTGGTCTATTCCGAGCGGGGGCGGCGGGTGTGCGAGGGCCTCGGCATCGGCGAAGGCCATGTCACGCTGACCGATGAGGCGGGCCTGGTGGTCGCGGTCGCCGTGCTCATGAAGCGGGTGACCTGAATGCACGCATTCGTCTTCGACATCGAGACCGTGCCGGACGTCGACTATGGCAGGCGCCTTTACGGCCTCGCGAACCTTGACGACGAGGAAGTGGCGCGCATCATGTTCGCCCACCGGCGCGCGGAAACCGGGGGTGAATTCCTGCCGCTCGAACAGCACCGCATCGTCGCAATCTCGGTTGCTTTCCGCACCCGCGACTCCCTCAAGGTCTGGAGCCTCGGCGATCCGGGCGCGCCGGAGCGGGAGCTGATCGCGCGTTTCTACGATGGCCTCGAGAAGCACACGCCGGATCTCGTGACCTGGAACGGCGCGGGCTTCGACCTGCCGGTGCTGCATTACCGCTCGCTCATGCATGCGGTGCCGGCCGCCCGCTACTGGGAAACCGGCGATGAGGACACGGCGTTCCGCTACAACAATTACCTGAGCCGCTTTCATTGGCGCCACGTCGATCTCATGGACGTGTTGTCGGGCTTCCAGGGCCGGGGCCGTGCGAGTCTCGACGACATCGCGACCCTGCTCGGCTTTCCGGGAAAGCTCGGCATGCAGGGCGCCGATGTCTGGGATGCCTACCGCGCGGGCCGTATCGCGGAGATCCGCAATTACTGCGAGACCGACGTGCTCAATACCTATCTCATCTACCTGCGGTTCCAGCTCATCCGGGGCCACCTGAGCGTGGCCGAGCACAAAGCGGAGCTTGCGCGGGCGCGAGCCTTGCTCGCGGAGTCGGGCAAGGCGCATTTCACCGGATTTCTCGCCGCCTGGCCCGAAGCCGAACGGGCGCCGCCGTCTTAAGATGGCGCGGCCGCCCTCGGTCGAGGAAACGTTCGAGATCGAATCGCTGACGCACGACGGGCGCGGAGTGGCGCGGCCGCAAGGCAAGGCGGTCTTCGTCCATGGCGCCCTGCCCGGCGAGCAGGTCACGGCGAAGCGTGTACGGCGCCATCGCAATTACGACGAGGCCATTGCGCTTCACATCGGGCGTCCCGCGCCCGAACGGGTGACGCCGCGTTGTCCGCACTTCGGCGTTTGCGGCGGCTGCGTGCTCCAGCATCTCGCACCCGAGGCGCAGCTCGCTGCGAAGGAGCGGCAGCTTTTCGAGGAACTCGAGCGTGTCGGCCACGTGAGCGCCGCCGAGCGCCTGCCGCCGGTCGCGGCGAGCCCGTGGGGCTATCGCCGGCGCGCGCGGCTCGGCGTGAAATACGTACCGAAGAAGGGCGGTGTGCTCGTGGGCTTCCGCGAGAGCCTTGCCCCGCTCATTGCCGAGATCGGCGAGTGTCACGTGCTGCCGCCCCGCGTGAGCGGGCTGCTTCGTCCGCTGGCCCTCATGATTGAAACACTCACGATCCGCTCACGGCTGCCGCAGATCGAGGTGTCGGTCGCCGATACTGCGCTCGCGCTCGTCCTGCGCGTGCTCGATCCGCCGACGCCGGCCGATCGCGAGGCGCTGTCGGCGTTTGCCGCGCGCCATGAGCTCGAGATCTACCTGCAGGGTGGCGGCCTCGACAGTGTGCAAGCGCTGACGCCCCCCGCGACTGCGCTGTCGTATTCGCTCGCCCGGGAGGATGTCCGGGTCGGATTCCTGCCGACGGATTTCATCCAGGTGAACGCCGCGGTCAATGAGTTGCTGGTCGCACGCGCCATCCAGGAACTCGACCCGCGTCCCGGCGATTCAATCCTGGATCTCTATTGCGGCCTCGGCAATTTCACGTTGCCGCTCGCTCGTCGGGCCGGCCGCGTCACCGGCATTGAAGGCGACGCCGGACTGGTCGCGCGGGCGCGCGCGAATGCCAGCTCGAATGGCATCGCGAACGCCGAATTTCATGTGGCGAACCTCGCCGAGGCACTGCCGGACTACGAATGGAACCGGCAGCGCTACGATCTCTTGCTGCTCGACCCTCCGCGGGTCGGCGCGCCGGCAGTTCTGGGACGGATCGCACGCTGGCGGCCGCGCCGGGTGGTGTACGTTTCCTGCCAGCCGTCGAGCCTGGCGCGCGACGCCGGAGTGCTCGTCCGCGAGCTGGGTTACACGCTGGGGAGGGCGGGCGTCATCGACATGTTTGCGCACACGGCGCATGTCGAATCGATGGCAGTGTTCGACGGGTAACGTGCCGTCCCGAGATGAAACGGCTGGTGCTAGACGGTAGGCTGTGCGACCGGCGGAGCGGGTATCGCCGGTCCGGATCGCTGCCCGGCAGCGAAAGGAACTTGTCTTGTCCCTGGGGCCGTTGATGGTCGATCTGCGCGGCGTCGAACTCGACGCCGAGGAACGGGAGCTGCTCGGCCACCCGCTGGTCGGCAGCGTCATCCTGTTCACGCGCAATTTCACCGACGCCGCGCAGTTGAGCCGCCTGGTCGCCGATATTCGCGCGGTCCGCAATCCCGCGCTCCTCATCGCGGTCGACCATGAAGGCGGCCGCGTACAGCGCTTCCGCAAGGGATTCTCCGGGCTGCCGTCCGCGCGCCTGATCGGCCGGCAATACGATATCGACCGGGACTCAGGCGTTGAGCTCGCGCGCGCGAGCGGCTGGCTCATGGCTGCGGAACTCAGGGCGTTCGGCATCGATATCAGTTTCGCGCCCGTCACGGACCTCGACTACGGCATCAACGAGGCGATCGGCGATCGCGCCTTCCACCGCCATCCGGACGCCGTCGCCGCGCTCGCGGGGGCGTGCATGGCCGGCATGCGGGATGCGGGCATGGCGGCGACCGCCAAGCATTTTCCGGGCCACGGGGCCGTGGCCGCCGATTCGCATCTGACGCTGCCCGTCGATCGGCGCTCGTACGATGATCTCGAGCGCGACCTGGTGCCCTACCGGCGCCTGATTGCGAACGGCCTGCCGGCGGTGATGATGGCGCATATTGTCTTCAGCAGCATCGACCCCCTGGCCGCGAGCCTGTCGCCCTACTGGGTCAAGGGCGTCCTGCGCGGCGAGCTGCGCTTCCACGGCGCCGTGCTGACCGATGATCTCGGCATGAAGGGCGCGGCGGCCGCGGGCTCGATGCTTCAACGAGCGCGTCTTGCGCTCGCGGCGGGCTGCGACGTGCTGCCCATTTGCAATGACCGGGCTGGCGCGATCTCGCTGCTCGACGGCCTCAAGGACCTGGCGGAGCCCGCGAGCTTCGCGCGGCTCGCTCGCCTGCGCGGCCGGCCCTCGATAGAGCCGCAGGCGCTGTTCGCTTCCGAAGCGTGGCATCGAGCCGCGGACGCGGTCGCACGCTCGTTGGAGCAACCCAAGCTGAGACTCGACGCATGAGCCCACCCGATCTGGAACTGCTGACGCGCATAGTGGAATCCGACCCGGACGGCGTGGTCGTCGTCGACGCGCAGGCGCCCGACATGCCGGTCGTTTACGTCAATCCGGCGTTTGAGCGGCTCACGGGTCATCCGGCGACGGAGCTCATCGGCCGCAATCTTCGCCTGCTGCAGGCGAACGATCGCGACCAGGACGCACGCCAACGGCTCGCGCAGGCGATCAAGGCCGGCGACTCGTGCCGCGCGATGATCCGCAATTATCAGAAGGACGGAACACCGTTCTGGAACGAGCTCGCGATCCAGCCGCTCAAGGGGGCGGACGGGCGGTTGACCCATTACATCGGCTATCACCGCGCGTCCGGTGAACGACCGCGCCTCGATGCGAAGGCTCCGGCGACGCGCGACGCCCCGGGTACGCCCACCGTGCCGATCTCGATTGCGCGCGACGACCGGTTGACGGGCCTCTATAACCGCAGCTACTTCGAAGACCTCGTGCAGCGCGACTGGGCGATCGCGCAGCGCGACGGGCGCAGCGTCGCCTGGTTCCTGTTCGACATCGATGCGCTCGGACTCTACAACGATACCTTCGGGCGCAATGCGGGCGATGCCTGCATCCGGCGGATCGCGCGCACGATCGCCGCGCACTTCCGGCGCGCAAGCGACCTGACGGCGCGCTACGACGGCGGCACCGTGATCGCGGCAAGCATCGGCATGACGGCGGAACTGGCCGCGCAGCATGCGCGCATCATCCGCGACAAGGTGGCGGAACTGCACATCCACCATCCGCGCTGCACGGTGCAGAAGTTCGTCACGGTCAGCGCGGGAATCACCGCAGGCGTGCCAGCGAGCCAGGACGCTCCGCAGGCCCAGATCGACAAGGTGGCCGCGGCGCTCCGGCAGGCGAAGAGCGACGGCCGCAACCGGGTGCACGAAGCGTCCTAGTCGGAGCTGCCGCCGACCGTCGTGATGATCGCGACCACGCCGAAGGCTGGATGGTCGAAGTAGTGGCGCTCGAACGGACGCATCCGCCGGTCCTGGTGGAGTCGGAAAGTCATCGGTCCCGCCGGCAAATTCGGCTGCAGGAGCTTTGGCAGCGGATCAGCGGTCGTGTAGAGGAGATCGAGCTCGAGGTGCAGGAAGCGGCCGCGCTGCAGCGTGATCGATCCGGAGATGCCGCTCGAGGCATCGACCAGGCTATCGATCGCAATGGCCGTCCCCGCGTCGCGCTCCGGAACCGTGACGCGGATGCCGAAATGCGCGAGCGGTTCGTAGCCGGCGTTGCGACGCAGGGCGGCTTCGGTCCCCGCCAGCTGGAACTGCGCCGGGTTGAGCGGGCGGAAGCTGTCGGCGGGAACGGCCGCATCGGCGGGCGTTGTCGGCACGTCGGCATTGACCGGTGCGGCTTGCGGGGCGACATCCCAGAACTCGGGGCTTGCGACGGTGCCGTTGTAGCGAAAGATGACGAGTTCGACGTTGAAGGTGTCGGGCGAGGGCGTGGCGCCGCTCACATCGCCGGCAAGCGTCGCGCAGAGGAGGGCGGCAGCGCCCAGCGCTGCAGCAATCGCTCGATATCGATCGGTCGTCGGCATGTTGAAAGTGTAGCGGAAAGCGCCGGGCGGCTCGCGAGCCTTAAGCGAGTTTCGCGAGCAGATCGGCAACGTACTGCAGGCGGTCCTCTTCCTTCTCGAGCTTGGCCTGAAAGCGCAGCTTGAGCGGCCCGTCGAGACGGAACTTGCCGCGGGGCTCCTGCAGCAGGCGGATGATCCTGGCGGGATCGACCGCGGTCTCGGCTTCGAACAGCAGAAATCCGCCGGCCGCGCTCGCATCGATCTTGCGCACGCCGAGCGGTGTCGCGCGCGCCTTGAGGCGCGAGATGCGTACGAGGTTGCGGGCGGGCTCCGGCAACGGGCCGAAGCGGTCCGTGAGCTCGGCCATGAAGTCGTCAAGTTCCGCACCGTCCGCGGCGCCGGCGATCCGCTTGTAGAGCACCAGCCTCAGGTGCACATCCGGTACGTAGGTTTCGGGCAGCAGGGCGGGCAGGTGCAGGTCGACCTCGGCGCCGCTCGCGAGCGGCCGCTCGAGATCGGGTTCGCGGCCGGCCTTGAGCGCTTTGACGGCGCGCTCGAGCAGTTCCATGTAGAGCGAAAAGCCGATCTCCTCGATCTGGCCGCTCTGCTCCTCGCCGAGCAGTTCGCCGGCGCCACGGATCTCGAGGTCGTGCGTTGCGAGGGTGAAACCCGCACCGAGTTCTTCCAGCGACTCGATCGCCTCGAGACGCTTCGCCGCATCCGCGGTGATCGCGGCCCGGGGCGGCGCGACGAGGTAGGCGTACGCGCGATGGTGCGAGCGGCCGACCCGGCCGCGCAACTGGTGGAGCTGCGCAAGCCCGAACCGGTCCGCGCGGTTGATGACTATCGTGTTCGCGGTCGGCACGTCGATGCCGCTTTCGATGATGGTCGTCGACACGAGGAGGTTGAATCGCCGGTGGTAGAAATCGAGCATCAGCTGCTCGAGATCACGCTCGCGCATCTGTCCGTGCCCGACGCCGACGGTCGCCTCCGGCACGAGCTCGCGCACCTCGTCCGCCATCCTGTCGATCGACTCGACCACGTTGTGGACGAAGTAGATCTGCCCGCCGCGACGGATTTCCCTGAGGCAGGCCTCGCGGATGAGCGGCGCGTTCCACTCCGTGATGAACGTCTTGATGGCGAGTCGCGCGGCGGGTGGCGTCGCGATGAGCGACAGGTCGCGCAGGCCGCCGAGCGCCATGTTGAGCGTGCGCGGTATGGGCGTCGCCGTGAGCGTGAGCACGTCGACTTCGGCGCGCAGGCTCTTCAGGCGCTCCTTGTCGCGCACGCCGAAGCGGTGTTCCTCGTCGACGATCACGAGGCCGAGGTCCTTGAAGCGCGGCTGGGCATGCAGCAGCCGGTGGGTCGCGATCACGACGTCGACCTGGCCCTCGCCGAGGGCCCGGACGGTCTCGGCGGTTTCCGGACCCGTGCGAAAGCGTGACAGCACGGCAATGCGCACGGGCCAGTCCGCAAAGCGGTCGGTGAATGTCTGGTAGTGCTGCTGGGCGAGCAGAGTCGTCGGCACGAGGACGGCAACCTGCTTGCCCGCATTCACGGCAGCGAAGGCGGCCCGCAGCGCGACTTCCGTCTTGCCGAATCCCACATCGCCGCAGATCACGCGGTCCATGGGCTTGCCCGAACGCATGTCGGCGAGCACCTGGTCGATCGCCTGCGCCTGGTCGGGCGTCTCCTCGAACGGGAAGGTCGAGGTAAACGCCCGGTATTCGCTCTCCCGCACTTCGATACTCACTCCCTGGCGCGCCGCGCGCCTCGAATAGAGATCGAGGAGCTCCGCGGCGACGTCCCGGATGCGTTCGGCCGCCTTCCTGCGGATCTTCGCCCAGTCGCCCGTCCCGAGCTTGTGCAGCGGCGCCGTTTCGGCTGGCGCTCCGCTGTAACGGCTGACGAGATTGAGCGCCTGCACGGGCACGTAGATCTTGTCGCCGTCCGCGTACTCGAGCAGCAGGAACTCCCCGACCTCGCCGCCGATCTCCATCGTGGTGAGTCCGCGGTACCGGCCTACGCCGTAGAGTTCATGGACAACCGGTGAGCCGATGTTGAGGTCGGTGAGTTCCTTGAGGATGACGTCCGGGTCGCGCTCGCTGCGCTTGCGCCGGCGTTCCTGGCGCGCGCGTTCGCCGAAGAGCAACTCTTCGGTCAGCAGGGCGAGGGGCTCAGCGGGCAGGAGGAGGGAGCCGACATCCGCGGCGACGGCCAGCGCGAGCCGCATCGAGCCGCCGCGAAATTCCGGCCAGCCCGCGACCGGCTGGGGCCTGATGCCATGGGCCGCGAGTAATTCGATCATGACCTCGCGCCGGCCGGCGGAATCGGCGACGAGCAGGGTGCGGCCCGCGAATCCGTCGAGGAACCGCGCCAGAGCCAGCGTCGGCTCCGGCGCCCTCGTATCGAAGCGAACGTCGGGCGCCACCGCGCTCGCAAGGTTTTCGTCCGTGTCCGTCCCGGTGCCGGTGACGAGTTTCACGCGGCTCAACTGCACGCCGGCATTCGCCGCGAGCCGCGCACCCAGCTCCGCGACCGACAGATAGAGATCGCCGGGCGCCACGATTGGATGCTCGCGGTCGTGCGCGTACTGTTCGTACCGCGACTCGATATCGCTCCAGGCGCGCACGGCCGCAGGCAACGCCTCGGCCGAATCAATGATCACCGCAGTCGCCGGCAAGTAGTCGAAGAGCGTGCTGGTCGCCTCGAAGAAGAGCGGCAGGAAGTACTCGATGCCGCCGGGCGCGAGACCGTTGCTCACATCCCGGTAGATGGGACTGCGGCCTGGATCGCCTTCAAAGCGCGCGCGATAGCGCCGCCGGAAGGCCTTGACCGAGTCCGGATCGAGCGGAACCTCGCGCGCTGGCAGCAGGCGCACCTCGCGCAGCCGGTTGCCGGATCGCTGCGTCTCGGGGTCAAAGACGCGAATGGTCTCGATCTCGTCGTCGAAGAGGTCGATGCGCAGCGGCGCGTCCGCGCCCATGGGGAAGATGTCGATGATCGAGCCGCGGATGGCGCACTCGCCGGGCGTCATCACCTGCGCGACCTGCGCGTAGCCCGCCTGGATCAGGCGCAGGCGAAAGTCCTCGCGCGACAGGCGGTCGCCCCGGGACAACAGCAACGTGTGCGACTCGACGTACGCCGGCGGCGGCAAGCGCTGCAGCAGGGTTTCGAGCGTGACGATGACGACGCCGCGCTTGAGCGAGGGCAGTTCGTAGAGGACCGCGAGGCGCTGCGAAATGATGTCGGGATGCGGCGAGAAGCGGTCGTAGGGCAGGGTCTCCCAGTCGGGGAAAGCGAGAACGGGGAAGTCGCCACCCGCGAAGAATCTGAGCTCCGATTGCAGTCGATCCAGAGCGCGTGCCGATTCCACGACCACAGCGAGCGGCCCCTGCGCGAGCCGAGCGCCTTCCGCTATGGCGAGCGCCGGCGCGCTTCCATAGAGCTGGCCCCAGCGAATCCACTGGCCGGCGGCGCGCGGCATCGGAGGCGTCAGGGGCATGGCAGGTACCGGTATCGACCCATCAAGCAATACAAGGCCCGTCACGGACCGTGCGGTCCGTGGGGCCTTGAGGGGTCGCGAGCTTAGCAGACCGCCGCGGGCGGTCGAACGATCAGCTGGCGGTCGCTACCGCGGTGATCACTCGGTCGTTTTCGAAGAACACGCTGAAGCCCGGGTAATCCCAGCGCGTGATCGGCGGTTTGCCGACGGCGGAATGTTTGCTGACCGGCGCACCGAATTTCGTTTCAACGGATTGCATCGTCGAGCCGCGCGCGGGGTGATCGACCGCGGCGTCGCGGACCGACATGTTGCCGTCGATCGATACGATTTCCGCGGTGGCGAGCGGGGCAGCGCACACGACGAGAGCAGCCACTAGCAACGAGGGGATCTTCATAGGGCAGCCTCCACAGGGGACGGCCGCAATATAGCATCGCCGTTGCCACGCGAACAATTTCATCTAAGTATTTGAAAGATTAGCGGAATGAATCACAGTCTGTGACGCCTGTCGCAGTCTGGCGGATATGCTTTAATCGCCGCCCATGTTTTATCCGCTGCCGCTCGCCATCGGGCTGCGCTATGTGCGCAGCCGCAAACGCAGCTACTTCGTCTCCTTCATCACCTGGAGTTCCCTCGCGGGACTCGCACTGGGCGTCGCGGCCCTGATCACCATGCTGTCGATCATGAACGGCTTCGAGGCGGAACTGCGCTCGCGGCTAGTGAGCCTTGCCGCGCACGCGAGCGTGACGGCCGAGGGTCTCGGGCCGGACGAATGGCCGTCCGTGGTGAATCGCGTGCGGGCGATCCCGGAGGTCATCGGAGCGGCGCCGTATGTCGAAGCGGAGGCGATGCTCGGCAATGATACGCAGCTCGAGCCCGCCATCCTGCGGGGTATCGATCCGGCCCGCGAGACCTCGGTCTCGACCATCGCCCGTACGCTCCTTGACGGGTCGCTTGCGTCGCTTGCGCCGGGCTCGGATGCGGTGGTGCTCGGGCGCGGCCTTGCCGCCGAGCTCGGCGTCGGCGTCGGCGACCGGGTGACGGTCATGATCCCGACAGCCGATGAAGCGGGCGAGGTCACGCCGCGCATCCGCCAGTTCACCGTCGGCGGCGTGTTCGAAGCGGGCCTGCAGGATCACGACAGCGTGCTCGCGCTCGCCCACATCGACGATGTCGCGGCGCTGCGCGGAACGCGGGACCTGACGGGCGTACGCGTGAAATACACCGACCTGATGCGTGCGCCCCAGTCGAGTGCGCGGGTCGCCGGGGTGCTCGGCGCCCGCTTCAAGGTGACCGACTGGACCGAGCAGAACGCGGCCTACTTTCGGGCGGTCAACATCGAGAAGACGATGATGGCGCTCATCATGCTGCTGATCGTCGCCGTGGCCGCGTTCAATATCGTCGCCTCGCTCGTCATGGTCGTGACCGACAAGCGCACGGACATCGCCATGCTGCGTACGCTGGGTCTCACGCCACGTGAGGTCCTGCAGGTCTTCCTCACCCAGGGGACGGTCATCGGCTGGCTCGGGACCGCAATTGGCGTGGCGCTCGGCACGCTCCTCGCCTACAACGTCGGCAGCGTCGTCGAGTGGCTGCAGCGCGCGTTCCGCTTCCAGATCATGGACGCGGAGGTCTACTACATCACGCGCATTCCGTCCGATCCGCACGTATTCGACATCGCCTGGATCGCGGCCGCCGCCTTCGCGCTCACGCTGCTTGCGACCATCTACCCGGCGCTGCGCGCTGCGCGCACGCAGCCGGCCGAAGCGCTGAGGTACGAGTGAGCGCGGCCGTCGAATGGATGATCGCGCGACGCTACCTGCGTTCGCGTCACCGCAACCGTTTCGTCTCCTTCATCAGCGGCATCTCGATGGGTGGTCTCGCGCTCGGCGTCGCGGCGCTCGTGGTCGTGCTCTCCGTGATCAACGGCTTCGAGCGGGAATTGCGCGAGCGCATCCTCGATTCGACGGCGCACGCCACCCTCACGGGCTACAACGGCCAGATCAAGGACTGGCGCCACGCCGCGCAAGTCGCCCGTTCGCGGCCGCATGTGCTGGCCGTCGCGCCCTTCATCGAAGACAAGGGCATGCTGGTGAATGGCAGGAGCATCGCCGGCGCGGTGATCCGGGGCGTGCTGCCCGCCGAGGAAAGCCGGGTTGATGGACTCGCCAGCCGCGTGCTCGGCGGCCGTCTCGATGACCTCGCGTCCGGGTCCTACCGGATCATTCTCGGGCGCGCGCTCGCCGAAGCGCTGCACGTCAAGGTCGGCGACCGCGTCGTGCTCATGTCGCCGCAGGCCGTGCTCACGCCACTCGGCGCCGTGCCCCGCATGCGCCGCTTCACCGTGAGCGGAATCTTCAACGCCGGCATGTACGAATACGACCGCGGCCTCGCGCTCGTGCACATGGCGGACGCCGCACGCCTGACGCGCAAGGGCGATGCCGTCACGGGCTTGAGGCTCAGGGTGGATGATATCTATGCGGCGCGTGCGGCCGTCATCGACGTCGCCCGTGCGCTCGAGAACATCTACTATGCCGTCGACTGGTCGCAGACCCACCAGAATTTTTTCCGCTCGATCACGCTCACCAAGACCATCATGTTCGTCGTCCTCTCGCTCGTCGTCTTCGTCGGCGCCTTCAACATCGTCTCGACGCTCGTCATGGTCGTGAAGGAGAAGCAGGGCGATGTCGCGATCCTGCGCACGATCGGCAGTTCGCCGCTGAGCGTCATGCGGATCTTCATCTTCCAGGGTGCGACGATCGGGCTGATCGGCACCGCGCTCGGCATCGGACTCGGCGTTCTCATCGCGATGAATACCGAGCGGCTGGTGCACGGGCTCGAGCGGCTCCTCGGGACATCGCTCGTCGATGCGAGCGTTTATTTCATCGCCGACCTGCCGGCGCGCGTCGAGTGGGGCGACGTCGGCCGGATCGCGCTGGTCGCTCTCGGCCTCTGTTGCCTTGCGACGCTGTATCCCGCCTGGCGGGCGGCCCGCAATCCGCCCGCGGAGGCCCTGCGGCATGAGTGAGCCGGTCCTCAGTTGCCGCGGCCTGCGCAAGCAGTTCCGCCAGGGCGACACCTTGCTCGACGTGCTCGTCGGGGTGGACTTCGAAGTCGCGCAGGGAGAGCGCGTCGCGATCGTCGGCGCGTCGGGATCGGGCAAGACCACGCTCCTGCAGCTGCTCGGTGGGCTCGACCTGCCGACCGGCGGCGCCGTTTCGATCCTCGGCAGTCCGATGCACGAACTGAGCGATGCCGAGCGCGGCATCCTGCGCAATCGCAGCGTCGGCTTCGTCTATCAGTTTCACCACTTGCTGCCGGAATTCTCGGCGCTTGAGAACGTCGCCATGCCGCTGCTCGTGCGGCGTCAATCGATGGCCGAGGCAACGTCTGCTGCGCGGCAGCTCCTCGAACGCGTCGGCCTTGGCGCGCGCCTCACGCATCGGCCGTATCAACTTTCCGGCGGCGAACGGCAACGTGCGGCGGTCGCGCGCGCCCTCGTGACGCGGCCGGCGCTCGTGCTCGCCGACGAACCGACCGGAAATCTCGACGGCCATAACGCCGAGCAGGTCTTCGCGCTCATGCTCGAGCTCAATCGCGAACTCGGTACGAGCCTCGTCATCGTCACGCACGACACGGGCCTTGCCGCCCGGATGGGCCGGCAGTACGAGCTAGTCGACGGATTTCTTCACGTTCGCGGAGGCTCGCAGTTCGAGCGCCCGGCGCTTGCGGTGGTATCTAAAGAGAATTCCCCGGCGCCAGATCCAGTGCAGGAATGAGTAGCCGAGGGTCGCCGCTACGATGCCGAGGACGAGGCTCCCGGTGAGGAGCGGCTTCCAGACGTACGGTAGCTCGCGGCTTGCCCAGTCCCAGCTCAGGTCGAACGTGAAGCGTGACATCGGCACGCCCAGCAACACCGTACCGAGCCAGTAGGCGAAAAAGAACATCGGCACGATCGTGAACGGATTCGAGATCCAGATGGTCGCGAAGGCCACCGGGATATTGGCGCGCAACAGCAGCGCGACGAGCGGCGCGATGGCGCTGTGGGGCGGGAACGGCAGGAAGGCCACGAACAAGCCGATCGCGAAGCCGCGCGCGACATTTTCACGGCGCACGGCCCAGTACTCCGGATGGCGCAGGAGCGCCGCGAACGGCCGCATGTACCACATTTCTCGCAGGCGGCGGTGATCCGGCAGGATGCGCTTGAGGAATCGGCGCGGCATTGGCCTCGATGGTGCCAACTTCCGCAGGGAAGCGGAACATGTTTGCGAAAGGCGTCGCATTCCTCCTGGGAACGCTTGCGGTTTGTCAACTCCCGACGCTGGCTTGCGTCGGGCCGCTGCTGCCATTGCTGGCTGCGGGGCTGGCGCTCCTTCTGTGGCGCCGTGCCTTTGTTTGCGCGCTGTTCGTCGCCGGGGTCGCCTGGACCGCCCAGTTCGGGGCCGCGGCCCTCGCGCATGGCATCGATCCGGCGTTGAACGGCGGTCAATGGCTGGTGAGCGGCGAGATCTCCTCGGTGCCCGAGGCCGACGCCGGGCATGTGAGTTTCGACCTCGACTTGCTCGACGCCCCGCCGCCGATCGGGAACCTGCGCAGGCTACGCCTTGCCTGGTACGAAGCAGGGGTGCACGTTGCGGCCGGTGAGCGCTGGCGCATCCTGGTGAAGCTGCGACACGCTCACGGCCTGAGAAATCCCGGCGACCATGACTTCGAAGGCCGGCTGTTCGATGAGGGCGTGGACGCGACCGGCTATGTGCTGCGCTGTCCGTGCAACGCGCGGCTGCAAGCGGCGAACTGGCGCTCGCCCATCCTGCGCGCGCGGGAAGCGATCGCCTTGCGGATCGCGGCCGAGCTGCCCCCTCACAGTCCGTTCGTCGGCATCCTGCAGGATCTCGCGGTCGGCCTGGATGACCGCGTGGCGCCGGAGCAGTGGCGCATCTTCTCGGCGACCGGCACGACGCATTTGATGGCCATCTCGGGATTCCATGTCGCGGGTGTCGCGCTGCTTGCGATCTGGCTCGTCAGGGTTTCGTGGCGGACCGTCGGGTCGGGCAATCGTGCGCGCAGCGACATCGAGAGTGCCGTCGGTCTCGCCGCGGCCACCGGCTATGCGTTGCTTGCCGGACTTTCCGTGCCGACACAACGCACGCTCGTGACATTGGCCTGCGTGCTCCTCGCGCGCATGCACCGGCGCGCGACGGCAGTGTGGAATCTCGTCGGGCTCGCGCTGTTTGCGGTGCTCCTGCTGGATCCGTTCGCGACGCTAAGCGCCGGCTTCTGGCTGTCGTTCGCGACCGTCGCCGGCATCCTGTTCGCGCTCGAAGGCCGCAGCGGGCGGCGCTCGCAATGGCGTGAACTCCTGCCGGCCCAGTTGGCCGCGACACTCTGCCTGCTGCCGTTGACGCTTGCGCTCTTCGGTACGGTGTCGCTCCTGAGCCCGCTGATCAATTTGCTCGCCATCCCGATCTTCAGCCTGGTACTCGTGCCGGCGATCCTTCTTGGCGTCGCGCTGCTTGCCGTCCCCGGCGGCCTGGCCGGACTCTGGTTTTCGTTGATCGAACGCGCCGTTGCGCTCGTCTGGCCGGCATTCGCGGCGCTTGCGGGCGCGCCGCTTGCCCAAATGCATGTCGCCGCGCGGCCGTTCTGGACCTTGGCGCTCCTCGGCCTGGGAGCGCTCTGGGTCCTCGTTCCCTGGCCCCTCGTTGTCCGTGCCCTCGGCATCGCGTTCGCATTGCCGGCAGTCTTCTGGCGACCGCTGCCGCCCGCGGCCGGCGGGTATGAATTCACCGTGCTCGATGTCGGTCAGGGCCTGGCGGTGTTTGTCGCCACTCGCGAGCACAGCCTGCTGTTCGACACGGGACCGGTCGCCCGCTCGGGGCGCGCGGCGGCCGAGTTTTCGGTCGTTCCGTTTCTCGAGCAGCGCGGCATCGCGCATCTCGACCTGCTCATCCTCAGTCATGGAGATCGCGATCACGTGGGCGGCGCACCTGCGGTACGCGCGGCCGTCCGTGTCGATCGGGCCTTGGTCGGCGGGCTGCGACGGGGCGGAGTATTCGAGCCCTGCATCGCGGGACAATCGTGGACCTGGGACGGGGTTCGATTCGAATTCCTGCATCCGCCAGCACCGGCCAGTGACGGGGCCGGGCGCAAGGAAAACGACGCGTCCTGTGTGCTTGCCGTGTCAGGTCCCGGCGGGTCTGCGCTATTGACCGGCGATATTGAGGCGGCCGCCGAAGCTGAGCTGCTGCGCTCGCGCCTGCCCCACCGGATGACCATCGTGGTCGTCCCGCATCACGGTAGCGGGAGTTCGTCCGGCGTCGAATTCGTAGCGCGGCTGGCGCCTCGCTGGGCGGTCGTATCCACGGGTTACGACAATCGCTGGCATTTCCCCCGACCCGAAGTGGTCGAGCGCTGGCAGTCCGCCGGCGCCCAGTTGCTCTCCACGGCCAGCGGCGGCGCCATCACCTTTCACGTCGAGCCGGATGCGATCGCCGGCCCTCCCGAGCAATACCGCGAGCGCGTGCGGCGCTTCTGGCACGTCGACTGATCGCGGGCCCGGCAACAGCCTTTCCGGCTGCTGCTAAGTTCTCGTTTCACCGAGCTATTCTGCTCCTTGCGGGTGAAGTATCATCGCGCCTTCGTCACTCGCCCGGATGCCCGCGACGCCTCATGTGGGAACTCGTCAAAGCCGGCGGCTACGTCATGTGGCCGATCATCCTGTGCTCCATAGCTGCCGCCGCGATCGTCGTCGAACGTCTCTGGACGCTGCAGGAAAACCGCGTCATCCCCAGGGAACTGACCAGGAAAGTGCTGCAGTGGATCGAGAACCGCGACCTGAATGAAAAGATGATCGCGGCGCTCGAGCAGAATTCGCCCCTCGGCAAGGTCATCGCGGTAGGCCTAGCGAACCGAAATCGGAGCCGTGAAATCCTGGTCGAACGCGTGACCGATACCGGTCGGCACGTGGTGCACGAGCTCGAGCGCTTTCTCGGCATGCTGGGGACGATCGCCAGCGTGTCGCCGCTCCTTGGCTTGCTCGGCACCGTGACCGGCATCATCCGCGCATTCAACGACCTGGCCCTGAAGGGGAGCGGTGACCCGCGCATTCTCTCTGGCGGCATCGCCGAAGCGCTCATCACGACCGCTGCGGGCCTCCTGGTCGCCATTCCGGCGCTGGTGGGATATCGCTACCTGCGGGGACGGGTCGAGGGACTGGTGGTGCAGATGGAAAAGGAAACGATGCAACTGGTCGAGCTGCTGGAAGTGCAGAAAACGGGCGGCTAGGTGGCCGCCGCCTGCCAGCCCCGAGCAATGGACCTCAAGCCGCGCAAGTCCGAAGAGCCGGAACTCAACATGACGTCGCTCATCGACGTCGTGCTGTTGATGGTCATCTTCTTCATGGTGTCGAGCACCTTTGTCGAGGAAGGGCGGGTCAAGATCCGCTTGCCCGAGGCTTCGACCGCGCCGATCAGCGCTTCGCCCGCCGGGCCGCTCATCGTTACCGTGACGCACTCGGGCGAGTACCTCGTCAACGATCGCACCCTCATCAACAACAACCCGGACACGCTGCGCAGCGCCATCGTCAAGGTGATGGGTGAGAAGCGGAACGGACCGGTCACCATCCGCGCCGACGCCACGACGACGCACCAGTCCGTCGTGACGGCCATGGACGTGCTGGCGCGCCTCGGCTTCACCGAGATCAACATCGCGACGATTCCCGGCGCGCGGAGCAAGTAGCGGCCATGGCGACGCTACCGCTCAACCAGGACGCGAAACGCATTTACCTGCGCCTCATGGGCTACGCGAGGCCCTATTGGCCTGTGTTCCTGCTCGGGGTGTTCGGCAACGCGCTCTTCGCCACGACCGACGCCGGGTTCGTCTGGTTCGTGCGCAACTTCCTCAAGGACGCCTTTGCCAGGCCCGATCCGAAGGTGCTCGTCTGGGTGCCGATCGGCGCGGTCGTTCTGTTCTTTATGCGCGGCGTCGGCGACTTCCTGTCGACCTACTGCGCGGCCTCGGTCGGACGGCGGGTCATCAAGACGCTGCGCGGGCAGCTTTTCGGCCACTACCTGAAGCTTCCGACGACATTCTACGACCGGGAGGCGGCCGCGAATCTCCTCTCGAAGCTGACCTACAACGTGGAGCTGCTGGCGGAAGCGAGCGCCAATTCGATCACGGTCATGATCCGCGACTCGCTCACCGTCATCGCGCTGATCGGCTATCTCTTCTTTCTCAACTGGCGGCTCGCGGCCATCAGCATCATTCTCGCACCGCTGATCGCGTGGCTGATCCGCAAGGTGAACCAGCTTTTCCGCCGCTACAGCCAGCGCATCCAGAATTCGATGGGCGACGTTACCCGCATCGCGAAGGAAGGCATCGAGGGTCACCGGCTCATCAAGCTCTTCAATGCGCAGGCCCACGAAGCCCAGGTGTTCGACCGGGTGAACGAGCTCAACCGGCGCAACAACATGAAGCTCATCCTGACGCGCGCGCTGTCGAATCCCGTCGTGCAGCTCGTGGCATCGATCGGTCTCGCCTTCGTGCTCTACGTCATGATCGGCATGGTGCTCAGGCACAGGCTCCCGCTCGAGGACTTCTTCGCCTTCCTCACGGCGCTCCTGCTGACGACGGCGCCGTTGCGGCGCGTGGTGAACGTCGCTGCCCCCCTGCAACAGGGCATCGCCGCGGGCGGCAGCATCTTCGAGATCCTCGACTGCCAGACCGAGGAACTCGACGCGGGCCGCCCGCTCGATCACAGCCGCGGTGACGTCGAATTTCGCGACGTCGGCTACCGCTACACCGCCGAGAATGGCGAGGTGCTGTCGGGAATCAGTTTCCACGTGCGCCCGGGAGAAACCATCGCCATCGTCGGCAAGTCCGGCAGCGGCAAGTCGACGCTCGTGAGCCTCCTCGCGCGCTACTACGACGTGACCGAGGGCCAGATACTGCTGGACGGCGTCGACGTGCGTGACTACCGGCTGCGCGATCTCAGGCGACAGGTCAGCATGGTCAGCCAGGACGTGCTCCTCTTCAACGACACGATTCGCGGCAATATTGCCTTCAGCGTGCCGGCGGCGCCGCCGGCCGCCATCGAAGCCGCGGCCGCAGCCGCCCACGTCACCGAATTCACGGACGATGCGCCGGGCGGACTCGAGTTCCTGGTGGGCGACCGCGGCTCGCTCGTTTCGGGCGGTCAGCGGCAGCGCATCTCCATTGCGAGGGCGGTCCTCAAGGACGCACCGATCCTCATCCTCGATGAGGCGACCTCGGCGCTCGATACGGAACTCGAGCGCAAGATCCAGCAGTCGCTCGATGAACTGATGCGCGGGCGCACCACGTTCGTCATCGCGCACCGCCTGACGACGATCGAAAATGCGGATCGCATCCTCGTGCTCGATGCGGGCCAGCTCATCGAATCGGGAACCCATGCCGAGCTGATCGCGCACAACGGTCACTACGCGGCCCTGCACCGCCTGCAATTCAACGTGTAGGCGGTTACAGGCCTTGGCCGCCGACCAATCCCGTCCCTGGCTCGAGCGCGTGTGGTATGCCGGCGCCGCATCGGGCGTCTGGCTGATTCCATTCGGCTGGCTGTTCGGCCTCGCGACCGCTTTGCGCCGCGCATTGTTCCGCAGCGGCATGCTCCCGAGTTTTGCCGTGAGCACGCCGGTGGTCGTGGTTGGGAATCTGACGGTCGGGGGAACCGGCAAGACGCCGCTCGTCATCTGGCTGGTGGAGGAGCTTGCGCGCCGCGGTTTCCGGCCGGGCGTCGTCACCCGCGGGTATGGCGGCTCGATCCTGGGCCCGGCGATCGTCACGCCGTCGATGACGGCGGGCGAATGCGGCGATGAGCCGCTGCTGATCGCCGCACGCACGCATCGCACGGTGGTCGTCGCCCGCGACCGCGTCGCGGGAGCGCGGCTGGTAACGGAATGCGGCGCGGACGTCGTGATCGCCGACGATGGTCTGCAGCACTATCGCCTGCGGCGCAATTGCGAGATCGTCGTGCTCGACGGTGAGCGGCGGCTCGGCAATGAGCGCCAGCTGCCGGCGGGACCCTTGCGGGAACCGGCCAGCCGGCTCGGCAGCGCCGACGCCGTTGTCGTCAATTCCGGGACAGCGGGACCCGGGGAACTCACGATGCGGCTCGTCGGCGGCAATGCCCGCAGCCTCAAGGACGGCACGGAGCGCAGGCTCGAATCCTTCGCCGGCACCGCCGTGCATGCCGTCGCGGGAATCGGCAATCCACAGCGCTTTTTCACGAGCCTCAGGGCGAAGGGCCTGAAGCTCTTCGAGCATGCATTTCCCGATCATCACAACTTTCAGCCCGGCGAGCTCGATTTCCCCGATTCGCTGCCGGTGCTCATGACGGAGAAGGATGCCGTAAAATGCCGGACGTTCGCCCGCGACGGGTGGTGGAGCGCCCCGGTCAGCGCCGAGTTCGAAACGCTCGCGGCGGAATCGTTGATGACCCTGGTGCTCGAGAAGATCCGTCGACCGGTCGAGTGCGGGTAACCTGAAGGAGCCGATGCCGATGGATGCACGCCTGCTCGAAATTCTGGCCTGTCCCGTATGCAAGGGGCCGCTCACTTTTCACAAGCCCGCGGCCGAACTCGTCTGCCGGGCGGATCGCCTCGCATTCCCCGTGCGCGACGACATTCCGATCATGCTCGAAGAGGAAGCGCGTCAACTCGACGCGGGCGATCCGCTCCTCGAACGTGCATGAAGTTCCGCGTGCTCATCCCGGCGCGCCATGCCTCTGCGCGCCTGCCGGGAAAGCCGCTCATCGACATCGGCGGCCGTCCGATGATCGCGCGTGTGTACGAGCGGGCGGCTGCAGCTGCGCCCCTGAGCGTCGCTGTCGCAACGGACAGCGAGGCGATCGAAAGGGCCTGCCGGGCGCTAGGTCTCGCCGTCGAGATGACGGGCGCCACGCACGTTTCCGGCACCGACCGGATCGCCGAGGTCGCCCGCCGGTCCGGCTGGAGCGATGAAGAAATCGTCGTGAACGTGCAGGGCGATGAGCCGCTCATTCCGGTCCCTGTCATCCGGCAGGTCGCGGCGCTCCTTGCGTCGGCGCCCCGCGCGGCGATCGCGACCCTCGCGACGCCGGTGGAGTCGCTCGCCGAGTACCTGGATCCGAATGCGGTGAAGGTCGTCGGCGATGCTACCGGCCGCGCGCTCTACTTCAGCCGGGCACCCATTCCCTGGATTCGTGACTCGGCCCCGCAGGGGCTCACGACGCAGACCGGCTGGAGCGGGGCGCTCCGGCACGTCGGAATCTATGCCTATCGTGTCGGCGCCCTGCTCAAGCTCGCCGGACTTGCGCCAACGGCGCTGGAACAGGCTGAGCGCCTGGAGCAGCTGCGGGCGCTCGAGAATGGACTCACCATCCAGTTCGCGGTCGCCGTCGAAAAACCGCCCGGCGGAGTCGATACCGCGGCTGACCTCGAGCGGGTCCGAAGACTTCTGACCTCCTGACGACCCGCCAGCCGTCCGGCGGCATTGGCGTTGCGGGGGCGCTTCCGCTGAAACCGCATTCAGGCCAGTTGATCCGCACTTTCGGCTGCGCTCGGCGTGGGGGCCGGCTGCCGTGGCGTGCGAAAGGCCAGCACGAGCGGTATCAGGAGGAGCGACGTCAGCATCATGAGATAGAAGACATTGCCGAATGCGAGCACCGCCGACTGGCGGCTGATCTCGTTCAACGCGGCTTCCGCCTCGCGTCCGGGCACGAGTGATTGCAGGACGCGCCAGCGCTCGCCATCGAGCGAGGAGAAGAATTCCACCAGACGCGACTGATTGCGCGCTGAAATATTCGACACCTCGGCCGCCACGAGCGACACGCCGACCGCCGAACCGAGGTTGCGGGCGAGCGTGAGTATCACGGTTCCCTCCGTGCGCAGCTTCGGATCGAGCGTCGAGAATGCCGCGACGTTCACCGGCAGGAAGGTAAGGCCCATTGCCGCGCCCTGAAAGAACGACGTCACGCCGATCGTGGTCGCGGTCGTATCGAGCGAGATGTGGGCAAGCGGCCAAAGCGATGCCGCGAGCATGACCGAGGCCACGATCATGAGACTACGCGGGCCGACCCGGTTCACCAGGCGCCCGCCCACGATCATCGAGGCCATCATGCCTATGCCGCGCCAGACCATGAGTTCGCCGGAGCTGATGACGGGATAGCCCTGGATCTGCTGCAGGTAGGTGGGTACGAGCGCCGTCGAGGATACGAACATCAGGCCGACCACCAGCATCACGAAGATCGCGGCGGCGAAGTTGCGGTCGCGAAGCAGCGCGGGCTCGATGAAGGGATGGCTGCGCGTCGCCGAATGGGCGACGAACAGGTAGAGGCAAAGCACGGCGAATCCCGACTCGAGCAGTATCTCTCCGGATTCGAACCAGCCCTTGTCCGCACCGCGGTCGATGAAGAGTTGCAGCGCGCCGAGTCCTAGTGCGAGCAGGACGTAGCCGAAAAGGTCGAAATTCGCCTTGCGCCGGCCGATGTCTCTCGGGATAGCGCTCGCGATGCCGAGCGTCGCGAGGATGCCGACGGGCACATTGACGTAGAAGACCCAGCGCCAGCTCCAGGTCTCGGTGAGGTAGCCGCCGAGCGTCGGACCGATGACGGGGCCCACCATCACGCCCATCGACCAGATGACGAAGGCGCGCCCGTACTCTTCGCGCGAATACGCGCCGAGCAGCACCGATTGCGAGATCGGCACGAGCGCCGCGCCGGAAATGCCTTGCAGCGTCCGAAAGACCACGAGCTCCGGGAGGGAGGTTGCAAGCCCGCAAAACATGGAGAACAGCGTGAATCCAACGACACTCGTTATCAGAACGCGGCGCGATCCGAAGCGCGCAGCCAGAAAGGTAGTCAATGGCGTCACGATGGCGCTCGCGACGATGTAGGAGGTCAATACCCAGAAGACCTGGTCCTGGGTCGCCTGGAGGGAGCCGCGAATCTGCGGAAGCGCGACGTTGGCGATCGTCATGTCGACCGTGTAGAGGAGGGTCGCGAGCGTCGTCGACACCGCGATCATCGTGCGGCGTGGCGATGCTGCTGGTTCGGCCGGCAATTGCATGGCGAGCGCGCCGGGGCCTGAGATTCAGCGTGCGCTGAGCGCCGGGTGCCCGCTCGCTTCGCTGCCCGCGGCGTTGGTGTCGATGCGCACGTAAGCGCTCATGCCCGCGCGCAGCGGCAGCCGTTCGGGACCCGAGTCGAGCGCGATGCGAACCGGGATACGCTGCACCACCTTCACCCAGTTGCCGCTCGCGTTCTGCGCGGGCAGCAGGGCGAATTCCGCGCCGGTTGCCTGCGCGATGCTGAGCACGTGGCCTTGCCATTTCCTGCCGCCGTAGGTATCGATCTCGATCTCCACCGGCTGGCCGATGCGCACCTTGCCGAGGTCGGTTTCCTTGAAGTTCGCCTCGACCCACATGCCCTGTTCGGACACGATCGCGAGCGCCGTTCGACCGGCCTCCAGGTGATCACCGGCTTGTGGCAGGTGGCTCACGATACCGTCGCGCGGCGAATGCAGCTGGGTGTGCGCGAGATTGAGCTCGGCCTGCGCGATGGCGACATCCGCGGCCCGCACATCCGGATGCCCGTCGGGCGACAGTTGCGGGTTGCCGCCCAGACGCGCGGTGATGGCCCCGAGATCCTGGCGCGCGACCGCGACATTGCCGTCGGCTTCCTCCGCGGCTTGTTCGACGCTGTCGAGGAGGGCGTAGGCGATCAGGTGGCGGGCGGCAAGCTCACGCTGGCGGGCGAGTTCCTTGCTCGCGAAGTGGGCATTGCGCTGCGCGAGGTCGAGCGCCGCGCGCTTCTGCGAATACTGCGCCTTGAGCGAGGCGATTTCCGTGCGAACGGTGTCGCGATGGGCGCGCGCCTGAGCAACGGCGAGCCGCGCATCGGCATCATCGATGACGAGCAGCAGTTGCCCGACTGCGACCCGCTCGTTTTCGTGCACGAGGACCTGCTCCACGCGACCGCCGATGTCGGAACTCACCTGCACCTTGTCGGCATGGACGTAGGCATTGTCCGTGGTCGCATAGCGTCGATTCAGCAGGTAAAACGTCGTCGCGACGGCGACCAGCACGAGCGGCACGACGACGAGCAGCAACAGGCGCAGGCGGCCCAGCTTGTTCGGCTCGCTCGGTGCCTCAGGCGCGGCCATGCGAGCGTTCCTCGGCAGTGGCGCGGGCGTCCGTTGCACGCCGGGCGGCGAGGTTACGCCGCACGTAGGTCAGAAGGTCGAGAAGCTTCTCGCGGTCGGCCGCGCTGACACCCGTTAGCGCGCGCTTGCTGATGCCATCGGCGATCGACCGCAGCCGCTCGACCTTGGCCTTGGCGCGTGCGGTCAGGAACAGGCGTGTCGCGCGACGGTCGTCCGGGTCGGCGCGCCGTTCAATCAAATCGAGCGCCGCGAGGCGGTCGAGCAGGCGGCAGACGGTGATCGGGCGAACCTCGATCACTTCCGCCAGTTCGTTCTGGCGGCAACCCTCCATGCGCGACAGATACGCAATGGCTCGCCACTGCGTCTGCGTCAGCCGCAGTTCCACCGCACGGGCGGCGAATTCCGTCCGCAACATGCGGCCGACATCGTGGATCAGAAATCCGAGGGCGCGGGTTTCCTGCATGCGGGCTGTCCACTCCGGTCCAATAATAAGCTATGCGTATTGTGTCCTCGGGTAACTATCTGTGCAACGCTCGCCCTGCGCAGACCGCTGGACGGTCACACTCTTGAGGTACCATGCGCCGCAACGCAGAGCGGCATGCGGGGTGTGCGGTCGCGATGAAGGTGCTATTCGTCTGTCTTGGCAATATCTGCCGTTCGCCGACGGCAGAGGCGGTCTTTCGCCACGTCCTCGTCAACGAGGCGGCGGGCTTGACGATCGAAGTCGACTCGGCGGGCACCCATGGCTATCACATCGGCGAGCCGCCGGATCCGCGCACGCAGGCGGCCGCACGCAGGCGCGGCATCGAGATGAGTGCATTGCGTGCACGTCAGGTACAGGCCGGCGACTTCGAGGACTTCGACCTCATACTCGCCATGGACCGCGAAAATCTGACGGAACTCAAACGCCGTTGTCCGGCGCGCTTTCACGATCGCTTGCGCCTGTTCCTCGCGTACACGGCCCTGACCGATCACGAGGTGCCGGATCCCTACTACGGCGGCGAGGCAGGCTTCGAGCAGGTGCTGGATCTCGTCGAGAAGGCGAGCCGCGCCCTTCTCGACGACCTCCAGCGTCGCCTGTCAACTCATCGCAAGGCGCCGTAACTCACTGACGAGCGGATTGCCCGTCAGTGATCGTCGCGGCGCGGACCCTCGGTGGGACTCGCCGGCCCCGACGACCAGACGGTGAAATGCTTCTGCTCGGATGATGGCGGACCTGAATCCGGCGCCGGGCTCGAAGGAGCGGGCGGCGTCGATTCGCGCACCGGCGTTTCCTGCTGCGGGCGAGTTTGCTCGCCGGCGGAACCGCCGTCGCCGCCCTGAGGTGGCGAAAAGATGTCGTGCTGGCCGCCGGTCGGACGGGAGTCGCCACCCGCATTCTCGGATCCAGGACGCTCGTCGCGCCGGCCCCTGCGTCCGCCGCGACGTCGACGGCCACGCCGCTCGCCGCGATCCCCGCCACGGTCCGGCCGGTCGCGATCGAATCCACGCTGTTCCGGATTCTGCGGCCGATCCGGCCGCGTCTCGCGCGGCGCAGGTGATACGCCTTCTGCCGGCGGCGCGGCCATCTGCGGCGCCTGCGGTGGCCGCTCACGGTCCCGCTGACTGTCCCGATGGCCATCGCGGCTCGCGTCGCGCGGGTGCCGGTCTCCGCGCTCCCCGCGATCGTTGCGGTCGTGCCGACGTGGCTGACCGTGCTGTCGATTGCGCTCGCCAGGACGGTCGTGACGCTCGCGGCCGCCTTGCCGGTCGTGCCGCTCATGCCGTCCGCTGTCCCGATTTCGGACGTCCTCGCGGTCACGGCGATGCGGCCGAACCGGCCGATCCGACGGCGCAGGAACGGCGGGGCCGGTCCCAAACAACGCCCGCCAGGCGCGCACGAAGATGCCGGGCCGCTCCGGCGCAACGTGCTTTTCGATCGGTGCCGCAGGCGGCATCGGTGTGGACGTAGCAGTGAGCATGGGTACGACCGCGGGCTGCGGCGCCGGCTTCTTGTCGCGGCCATTCTCGGCATGGGTCGCGGCGGCAGGCTCCACGGGCGGTGTCGCCAGCTGGTAGCTGGTCCCGGAATTTTCCGCGAGCAGCGTCTCGTCATCGCGCACACGACGGATGAGGTAGTTCGGCGTCAGCATGTTCGAGTTCGGCACGAGGACGACTTCCGCCACGCCTTTTCTGCCGATGTTGCCGAGCGCTTCGCGCTTCTCGTTCATGAGGAAGGTCGCGACCTCCACCGGGACCTGCGCGATGACCCGCGCCGTCCGGTCCTTGCGCACCTCCTCGCCGATGATGCGCAGGATCGCGAGCGCCAGCGATTCGACACCCCGGATATTGCCTTGCCCGACGCAGCGCGGGCACACGATGTGCGTCGATTCGCCAAGGCTCGGGCGCAATCGCTGCCGCGACATTTCGAGGAGGCCGAAGCGCGAGATCTTGCCGATCTGGATGCGTGCGCGATCCTGCCGCACGGCATCGCGCAACCGGTCTTCCACCGCGCGCTGGTTGCGTTGCGACTCCATGTCGATGAAGTCGATGACGATCAGCCCGCCGATATCACGCAACCGCAGTTGCCGGGCAACCTCGTCGGCGGCTTCCAGGTTGGTATTGGTCGCCGTTGTCTCGATGTCCGCGCCGCGCGTGGCACGTGCGGAGTTGATGTCGACCGAGACCAGGGCTTCCGTGTGATCGATGACGATGCCGCCGCCGGAGGGCAGGTCGACCTTGTGCGAGTACGCCGACTCGATCTGGCTTTCGATCTGAAAGCGCGTGAAGAGCGCGACGTCATCCTCGTAGTGCTTGAGCTTGCGCAGGGAGTCCGCCGGCATGAAGCGCTGCATGTACTCCTGGGCTTTCTGGAAAACCGCGGCATCGTCGACCAGGATTTCGCCGATATCGTCGGAGAAATAGTCGCGCAGGCTGCGCGTTACCGCGTCGCTCTCCTGATAGACGAGAAAGGGCGGCGCACGGTCCTTCGCTGCCAGGTCGACGGCGTCCCAGACACCGCGAAGGTTGTTGAGGTCCCACTGCAGTTCCTCCGCGGTGCGCCCGACTCCCGCGGTGCGGATGATGGCGCCCATGCCTTCGGGGATCGTGAGCGACTCCATCGCGTCGCGCATCTGCTCGCGGTCCTCGCCTTCGATGCGGCGTGATACGCCGCCCGCGCGAGGGTTATTCGGCATCAGCACGAGGAAGCGGCCGGCAAGCGAGATAAAGGTCGTGAGAGCAGCGCCTTTGTTGCCGCGCTCTTCCTTCTCGACCTGTACGACGACCTCCTGGCCTTCCTGCAGGAGCTCCTTGATGTTCATGCGGCCGCCCTGCGGCTGCGCACGGAAGTATTCCTTGGAGACTTCCTTCAG